>ENA-UOOA01000063-UOOA01000063.1-human-gut-metagenome-genome-assembly--contig:-P61old-NODE-63-length-217846-cov-27.332061_pt1 | contig 217846 bp, 197 predicted proteins | sample MGYA00242467_ERZ724014 | MGnify/ENA metagenome assembly ERZ724014 | reverse complement strand
GATATGAAAAAGAAATTTTTTACTAATCTATGGTTGACTTTTCATAGCTGGTCTCATTGAAATCCTTATTGCATATACAAATTCCCATATCCTCATTTATAATTGCGGGAGTATCACTAATATTATTAATCATTTCATCTTGAACAAAATAGCTAATATACTCTATCATTCCATTTTCCGGATTAATTGCTATATCCAACGGCGGCTTGCGCTTATCCTCATAAAACAAATGGTAATTTTGTCCTATTCTTTTATCAACAACTGATATTTCAAATAAAACAAGTCCCTCTCCCATACCTTCTATTTTTCGAATATATTTTTTGTTATTAAGTACTTTTTCAAACTTCACTTTTTTCGTCTCTCCAATTAGGCATCCTTGCATGATACACTGCACCAGTCTCTATATTAATACCAAATTTCCAATTACCATATGTAGCAAAATATCTTCCAAAGAGTTCTGTACCTATCGTTTTCATCACTTTATTAAGTGACGATGTTCAAACTGTCCAAATCATCACTAGTAAAATTTTTAGATGATTGTTGTCTTTAAGCATTAATCTATATACTCAGACATTATGTTTTCACCTATAATACAATCCAACAGTTCTTCAATTCTATTTCCATATTTTACAAGGCAACCATTGCATCTGACTAAAATTTTACCACATATTTGCTATTTTCTCTACCTATCTTCCTCTGTTGCATGAACTACTGATATAATGCCTCCTATTCTGTAAATGTTATTCCTGTTACTATTTCTTACGCTTATATACACATTAATATTCCTTACTACCTGCACCATTCAATTGTGTACTAAATAAAATTTAATTCATTTTTAAATACCGCTGCTATTTCGTTATTTTTTAATTATTCAAAATCCAAATCAATTCTTAATACATCCACTTTTACCTGTTTACCGTCTAAATAGCCATAATTATATAATTCTTCTTCGTCTATTTCAAAATTGATTACGGATTTCAAAATTCCCTTAGCAATATCCAATGTTCCAAAAAGCGAATATGCAAAGCTTTGATTTTTTCTCTCTATACTTACTTTTTTTTCATCATACTGTGTAATTTCTAAGTCATCATATAACAATATCTCAACTGTCGCCTCCTGACCTATTTCTTTTATAATTCCACAATTAACAAATCCTGTAATATCTGCATCTCCGATTCTAACTGTAACTTCATCATCAACAATATTCATTATTTTACAATTATATTTCATGTGTATTACCTTTCTTATTATTTTATTTAGGATTAATAACAGGAATATTTACTCCATTCAACATCTTCCAAAACGTTTTTCCACTTTCGGTATGGAACGTAGTAATATAGCCCTCATTATTAGTGCCAACAAAAGCAAACTTTGCATTTCCCTTGCTATTATTTCCCATAAACTGAACATATCCTGTTCTCGTTTCACCTTTATACGCATATTCGACTTTATATCCATTTTGCATTACATCTTGTGCACCTCGTAAGTACTCTTCTGCCGAATTAAATATTCCTTTAAACTCACCACCATGTTTTTCAAAATGCGATAATAATTTTTCTTCAGAGGCAAATGTCGCTTTGATGTTTCTACCACTCTCTCCTACATTTCCCAACTGCTGCGGTCTTTTTACGTTATTTACTACTTCCAGCTCTGCCTCACTGAGCGTTCCATATGTTGCCATTCCGGTTAGTGAACCAACTACAAAACCTGCCAGTGGACTGTTGGTTGCTTCTGTCATTCTCTTGTCCACATAGCTGCTCGCTGCCATTGTCAGTCCCTGCTTTGCATACTCTGTCACTACTGCCCTGCCGATGGATGTTCCTGCACTTACTGCTGCATTTGCTGCCATTCCTCCGGTTAATAACAGGGATGCTGAGATTGTCAATGTATTTCCTATTAAGTAATAAAGGTCTGGGTTGCTGGCAAATAGTGTATCGCGGATTGGATTAACCGATACCATTCTTGGGTCTCCTGTTACTCCTGCATAAACATCCTGACTACCTTCTATAGCATTCGCACAACCATATGCAGTTGTGCCTAATCCAATTGCTACAACTCCAACGGTTGTCACCAGTGGAAGTGCCATACCACAGGTTGCTACGACAAGCATTCCTCCCAGAATCATGGTTCCGACTCCGACAAGTGTTTTCACAATGCCTTCTTCTGTTCTCAGCCGGATAGATTCCTGCCACTGCTGTTGCTGCAGTTCATAGAACTCCTCACATGAGTTTACCCTGTCTTTCACCTGTTCGAGATATGTACTTAACATTCCATCCATCATCTGTGCCAGTTGGAAGGACTCTGTTGCATTCACAACCGATGCATCATATGCACTGATTGTAGCACTACTGCCACCTAACTGTCCACCAATAATACTGCGAAGATAGCCTACCATCATATCGATGGGATACATATCTGCATGGCTGTGTGCCTCTTCATATTCCCCTATCTGTGTGCGGACATTCTGCACTCCGGCAAGCGCATTGTCAAAACAGCTTTCCATACAGGTTGTAGAAAATCTGCCCACATCAAGATAAGCAGACAGTTCTCTCTCAATATCCGCTACTTCCTGTGCTACCGCATCAAAGTCTGACCTGGCTCCCTGGATGTTCTCCTCCAGTCCCTCCATGGAATTCTGAGACATCTCTGCCAGCTGGTCAGAATCAATGTTATAATACCAGTCTGTGTAGAGTATAAAGCTGCTCCGGTAGGTTTCTATTGTATCTTTTATCATATTTGCAAGATTCATATGATAATCCCACATATAGCTTCTCACATGCTCTGCTGCCTCTCCGTGCATCTCCGACATGGCAGCAATCTCTACAATACTGCTTCTTACCGCATCTATCTGCTCTATCCACCGGTCAAGCTGTGCCAGAATCAGTTCCCGAATGCTGGTAATTTCTTCATACTTTACCTGAAATCCCATAACTTTCTCCACTCCCCCTATTTTGTCTTTATCATTTTCATCAAAGAAGCTTCTGCATCAACCAGTTCATCACGCAGTGTGAGAAGCTTCCCGGCATCCTGCGTCAGGAGGCTCTGATAATAACTCATCAGACCAATTAACTGTGAAAAGCCTGCCCGGTACGCTGTCATGGCATCCATTGATACATTTAAATCCGGAACTGTAAGCTGCTTTCCTTCTACCTCACCGGATACCGTTGAAAAAGAATGTACCTTTGATGTATAAACATTGGTATCTAATTTTATCAGCATAATGATGCCCTCCTAATTAGTATGTTTTTCCAGCCAGTTGCAAAGACTGTTCCAACTGCTCTGCAGCTTGCCGATATACTCATTCTTATTGTAGATTTCATTCTCTCTTCTTGTAATCTCATCACAAAGTGCATCCAGATCATATCCCAGATTGGTACAGACATTTCCGTATTCTGTTTTCAATGCACTGGAAGCGGAAATTGATGCATTATATAAATCTCCACGCCAGCCACTGTCTAATGTATATTTATCCTCAATACCATCCTTCTGGTTTCTCAGCGTATCTATGGCTGTCTCAAGTCTCGTTTTCAGTTCCTTTAATGTATTAAGTGTCCCCTCCATGGGAGCCAGACTGCTGCTTTCTAACTGCAAACTGCTCTTTACTGTGTTTAACTGCTGTTTTACCTGATTAATCTCCGCTGTACTGGTTGTACTCTTCTTTGTTGTTGAACTTCCTTTACTTCCGGAAGAGCTTTTCTTCGTCTTCGACATTTATCCTTTCCTCCTCATCTCTCCGACGCCTTCTTATGCTTCCTGTTCTTTCTTCAGCAGCTGCTCCTGCAGCACACTCAGATTGTTTTTAATATTTTCCTGCATCAGCTTCTCGTCTTCATCCTCATAACCGCGATATACTATTTTCTGAATATCCTTATGCTGAAAATATAACAGTGCATCTCCTATAACCCCTTCCGGATAGGTACACGCTCCATAATCAAAATATCTTTTTTCACCTTTGACTACTGCAAATGCACCTCTTGCTATAATCATAATTTTCTTTACGCCACCTTTAAGCTGCACAATACTTCCTAACGGCAAAAACTCCATATTTTCCTGTTCCATCTTTTTATCCTCCTGCTTATTTTTCTTTATTCTTCTCTGTCTTCACATTTCGGTATGCGGATACGCACATATGCTCCATTATGGAAGAGCAGACCATCACTTAACTGCGGCAATTCCTTTGCTGCAACTGTTCCAAAAATTCCTGTAGAACCAGGGTTGCCCACCAGCAGACCATCCGTAGTTGCTTTTGCAAATTTGGTAATCTCATCAAATCCTTTTAATTTACCGGAATTGGCTGTAAGAATAAATTGGATTCCACTGGACAATGCCCTACTCAATATCGGTGCCAACAATACAGCTTTTAATTTCGTTGCCTCTACAAAGTCATCCCACTCATCTACCACGACATAACATGCATCCAGTTCCTGAACCAGACGGCGTGGTAACTGTTCCGGATGTTCCTTCATCTTCTGCTGCAGCTGCTGATTTCGTGCAGTCACCAGTCCCCCCAGTTCCATAAGAAACGCATCTATTCCATCTGCTCCGATATAATGAATCTCATCTCCGGACCTGTAATGATATAGTTCCATATCTTTCGAGTCTAATAAATATACTTTTCCTCTTCCTGTTATCTGTTCTAAAATAACCTTTAATGCATTCGTCTTTCCTCTTGCAGTCTCACCCAGAATTACAAATGGTGTTGTAAGACCTGCCGGAATACATTCCGGCAATACACTCTCTTTATTCAGTCCCAGCCAGATTGCCTTCTCTGCAGCGTTTTCTTCTGCTGTATGCTGTTTCTTTATCATTTCCATAAATGTTCTGATATTTAACTCATCCGGCAATACCGGGATTCTCGGTGCTACAGTATCCGGATAGCATGCATTTATCTGCTCAATACAGGCTTCTATACCCTGGTTATACTCCAGTTCATCTGTAAATGCAGTCATGACATAGACCTGCATGACACTTACCAGTCCATTGTATTTTATAAGTGTCCGTCCCTTTATCTCTGACTGTGAATAAGAACTTCGTCCCACAATTACATGCAAGTCTGATTCATCGAAAAGATAACCTGCCACTTTATTCTTAAAATTGTTATATGTAGAATACTTCATGGCATTACTTCGTGTTGCTGTTGCTGCCATATATATGCCAAGTCCGGTACCATCTCTGGATAATTTCTGGAAAAATTCTTCCGCTTCATATCCCAGTTCTTTGACCACATCATAATTGTCAATAGCAATTACTATTGCTTTTAATGTCTTTTCTGCCACCTGATTGTATACTTCAAAATTCTGTACCATCCGTTCTGCCAGTAATTTTTTACGCCGTTTTATCTCTGCCTGTATAAGATTGCAGAATTTACGGAATCGTTCTGTATCATCAAAACTGATATAGTCTGCCGTATGATGCAGGCGGTTCAATGGAATCAATCCACTGTTTCCAAAATCCAATATATAGAAGTTCAGATTCTCTACCCGGTTATGCATTGCCAGTGACAACAACACGGTTGTAAGAAATGCTGTTTTTCCATAACCTGCGGAAGCAATATATAAGAGATTTCCGTCTGTGGCAAAATCAAGCTGGTACTCCACCTGCTGCTGTTCTTCCGGAATATCTATCTTTCCAATCCGTGCAATCAGATTTAATGCATTTCCTTTCTCTGCCTGCTGGTCCGATACAATCTGTTCCGGCAACGGTGGCATCCACGGCCGTTTTACTTCCACGGTATCCATTGCCTCATATACTCTGTGGATATAATCTACCGTAGCATCCAGCTGCGTCATCATATTGCCGCCGGAAGCATGTTCATCACTTAAATCTTCATTTATCAGTTCACCCTGTCCAAGGTCATTCACCAGATAAACTCTGTCATCTACTTTTTCCTCTTCCTTTTCACTTACATAAGAAGCTCCACTCCATGCCGACTGGAATAATTCATAGATTTCATTATTTCCAACCTGAAGATAAGCTCTTCCGGGGATTGTAATATTGGCGGCATCCGGTGTCTTTAATATTTCTTTACTGTCTGCCTCATTCTGTACCATAAGTGCCAGTTTAAACTTGGAGTTTGTCCAGATCTGGTCATCTACAACTCCGGTTGGTTTCTGTGTTGCCAGTATCAGATGCACACCAAGGCTTCGTCCGATTCGCGCCGCCGATACCAGTTCCGTCATAAAATCCGGCTGTTCCTTTTTCAGCTCTGCAAACTCATCACTGATAATGAATAAATGCGGCAGTGGTTCCTTTGCCTCTCCATTCTGGAACAGCTTATGATATGCATTGATATGATTCACATCATAGCTGCTGAATATTTTCTGTCTTCTTGCCAGTTCACTCTTAATTGATGCCATGGCACGCATACTCTGTGCTCCATCCAGATTGGTGATTGTTCCCAGCAGATGCGGCAGATTCCGGAATAATCCTGCCATTCCACCACCTTTATAATCAATCAGTAAAAATGCCACCTCATACGGATGATAATTGACTGCCAGAGACAGTATATAAGACTGGATAATTTCCGATTTACCGGAACCTGTCGTTCCTGCTACAAGTCCATGGGGACCATGGGCTTTTTCATGCAGATTAAGATTGACATAATCTTCCTTGGCTCTTACCCCAAGCGGAACAGCCAGGGACTTTGCTGCATGATTTTTCTTCCATCGTTTTGCAATATCCAGTTCCTCCGGATGCTCCACCTGATACATTTCAAAAAATGTAATACTCTCCGGTATCTGTGCACTGATTCCCTGCATATGCTCCAGTGTACTTAAATTTCTTGCCATCCATTCCAGATTTATACCGCTGGTATCTGACAATTCAAAGGAAAGATTTTTCTCTTCCTTCTCTTCCATCAGAAGTGTTGCCTGACCGGAATTATGAAGCATAACTATTGTACCGATATTCTCAGGCAGATTTGCTCTCATATTTGTGGTGTAAATAATAGAAAATCCAAGGTTATCCCCTTCTTTATCCAGATATTCCATAATAGAATGGTCCATAATTAACTTTGGCTCATCTATAATAAATATAAGATGCGGCAGAAAACGGCTTTCCTTCTTACTTTCTTCTAATTTGTTTTTCCGGTTCTTAATCATCTGATGCAGGCTTCCAAGAATCTGGTCTCTCTTCCGCTCTGAATTTACAGTTCCCACTACATTTACCGCATGTATCCGTAAATGTGGATACCAACGCATCCACTGGAAATCAGCATCAAATCTGTTATTATAAATTGTTACGATTTCAAGGTCATGATAACTCTGAAAAAAAGTAAGCTGCGCCACAAGTAATTTCAATTGCTCATGAATAACGCTTTTCTCTCCCACCAGTCCCAGATGTGCTTTCTTTAAATCTACTACAACAGGCTGTTTCATCTTTGAAAATTCCCGCTTCAATTCCTGTGCTTCCAGTTCCAGCTCATCCGGTTTATCCTTTAATTCATCCGTAGAAAGGCGAATACGGAAATGACAATCTGCCATTACCTGTCCCAAAGATACATTCAGGAAATCATCATCATTAGAGCTTCTCTCATAGATTCTTGGACTGTACTGCCCAACCATCCGGGCAAGCTCCTTTACCTCCGGATAATTATAGTGATTTGCCTCTTCTTCATTCTGATATGCTGCATATATTTCCTTTCTTTTCTTTAACAGATATTCCCGATATGTTTTCTCCCGGAGCCTTTTATTCTCCTGACCTTCCTTACGGTCTGTTATATATTTAACCACCGTAAATATTGTTGTCATCACTGTGCCTGCTGCTGACATCAGCACATATAAACCACGCTTCATTAAAATACTGATTCCTACTGTCACACACAGCATCACAAGAGGCGGCACAATAAGTTGTACCAGACTCTCTTTCTTTCCATTCTGCTGTTCTTTTGGGCTGGTCAGACTAATTTCCAAATCCGGTATTCTTTTAATGATTCGCGGAGAACGTTTATACTTCGGATATCCTTCAAATGGAATTTCTTTTTCTTCCAGTTCCAATAATCCATCGGTATTGATATTCACCGTATCTTCGCATTCCACCTGTACACTTTTTTCCAGGAAGATAATTTTTCCCCGGGAAAAGCTTAATTCATCTCCATTGTTTATCTTTCCTTTACAGGCGGCTTCCCTTCCGTTCCAGTATATGTTCTCATAACCTTCTATTGTTACCTCATCATTCCTGACCCATAGCCTTGCCGGAAATCCTTCAATTCCAAGATTTCCATTTTTTCCGTCTATTGTAAAATTCTCTGTTCTCTGAAAGCTTCTCTTCATGCTATTCTTCCTCGGTATCGTATTTTTCCATCAATGGCTGCATCTTCTGTGCAATTTTCTCCAGCTCCTGTGTTTTCTCTTCTCCACTGAGACTGCTGTCTGTCTCTATCATGGATTTCTGTTTCATATAAGCATAAAGCAGCATTTCATCATCGGACTGCTGCATGGCAATATCAATTGCCTCTGAAATGTCATTTCTTCCAAGATATATCCAGTACTCCAATCTGGCTGGCGTCTCCTTTAAAGAAAGATTGCTTATAATATTCTCTTTCTGCTGCTGTGTCAGATTCTCACTTCTCACATAGGAATTGGCAAGAATATATTTCTGATATATATCCATATCTTTTACCGATATTTCCTGCATAGCATCCACACAGGATACATAATCAGCGGAAATATAGGCATTTTCTGCCGCAATTACTGCATCCTTATATGGCTCAGTACGGATGAAATCAACCAATGCATAGACCGCCAGTACTATTGCCAACAGCAATACCACAACAAACGATGCCTGCAATGTACGATACCGTCTTCGGTTCAGAAAAATCATTTTCACAGACCGTTCTGTCTCTATCTCCTGCTTACGCTGTTCCAACAGTCTGACCAGCTCTTCTACGGATTCCACCTGCCGTACCTTTTGCAGTATGCCACCCTTTAAAAGCTGCATTCCTCCCTGTACATAATCCGCATAACTGTACTGTTTCTGTAATGCATAGCCAATGAGTGCTTTATATTCTTCCATCCATTTCTGTTCATCATATTCTCTGTCTTCCCCGCAGATATCTCTCTGTTTTACATAGACCAGATGATTCCTGTCGTAATAAAGATTTTCCGGCTCTAATGTAAAGTAATATGATTTCCGGCATGCTGCCAGTAATTCTATATTTTCCAATACCGCCAGTCTTGTGGTAATATCTTCTTTTCGTATCTCTGTCATCGGTGTCAGTGCTTCCAGATTATAGGTTAAAAGCAGTTCCTCCCCTTCTTCCTCTATTTTCACTGCAATAAGACCTGTATCCGGATACATTAATTTCTGATAATCAAATATGCCTTCCGCCTGTAATGCTGATTTCTTTATTCTTTCTTCCATCTTTTCTCTCCCGTATCTTATTTTCTTCTGTCCTCTGTCTGCCTCTACTGTATGCAGAGAATATCTCCATCATAAATACTCTGCTGTTCATAGTTCTTATTCATGTCCAGAAATCTTCCCCTGCGTTCAGATTTCATTTCTTGTACCTCTTCCTGTGGCAGTTTTCCCGCTTCCTTTAAAATAAGCATGGTATCTATTATTTTCTGCTGTGGATTAACCTGTATATCTTCCTGCCAGCTTCCTTCACGATTCATAATTGTAAGTGTGAGCAACATTTTTCTTCCACCTTCCCTGTCTTCTCTTCCGATATTGCAGCAACAGCAGAATTCCCACTGCCAGCAGAATTCCGCATGCCGGAATCCAATACGCATCCAATGATGCGGTTACTTCTGCCTGCTGCTGCAGCTGCTGACTTCCTGTTGTTAAAAATAATTGTTCTTTTACAGCCTCTTCTTTTCCGGCATTTTCATCCATTTTCTTTATAAATACCTGTTCCTTTGTATCCTCATAGCTGCGTTGTTCCTTCTGCTGGTAATCTTTTACTTTTTCTTCATAATCATCCGTAAATACATCTGCTCCGTTTACATCCGTCAGCGACTGATAGGTCTGCGACCGGTTCTGCAGTACCGAAGGATTAATCTCTATTTTAGAATTATCTGTCACTTTACTTCTCCTGTTTCTGACAAAAGTATGGTCTTAAGGGATAGAAGAATCGGAAAGTCACAGGATGTGGCTTTCCGATTCTCTATTACATTACTCCAATCTTTCCGGCAATTTCACGGTCAATGTTCTGCATAGATGTAGATACATCACGTAACTGCTGTGCAATGGATGTAATTAATTCTGCAGTTGCAGAAAAGCTAGGCTCTAAGGAACTGAACTGATCATAAAATGCCTGACTGCTCTGTCCTGCCCATTCATCGCAAAGTGTAGAAACCATATTACGCATGGTACTTACTACCTGCTGGAATTCCTCACATCTTGCATCAAATTCATTTGCCTTTGTCTCCATCTGCTCCGGACTAATCCGGATGTTGTTTACATCTGCCATTTCTTTTGTCTCCTTTACTTTATATTGCAACGTCTTTCGACGGGTTGCTCTGTTCCTTGATTCTTCTGTGATAACTTCTGGCATAGCTTCCTAATATTCCCACCGCCAGAATTCCTAATATTCCATATAAAAGATATTCCACCCAACGTGAACTCTTCTGTTGTTCCCTGCTGCCGGTAACACTTTTCTGTGATACGGTATGATCCACCTCATCCTTTAAACGCTGGTAATCGCTGACCTGCAGCATCTGCGTTGGTTGTGCCACAAATTCATATACCTGTGTATATTCCATGCTTCCTACTCTTGTATAGGGAAGCTTTGCTGCAAAATCTGCCAATGCCGTCTGATTCTGACTGCTTGTAGTATTCTTCACTTCCTTTGCCGAAGCCAATGCATCTGTAACTGCCTGATTGGAAGTTTCTTTCGCTTCTTCCATGTGCTGCTGCAATGTCAATATATTTTCTGAAGTAGTCTGATACAATTTATCTGCATAATCCACATAAGACTGATTGCTGGTATTGATTTCCTGCTGCATAAGTGCAGCATTCTCTCTCATGCTGCTCACGCTGTCATTCATCACTGTGGTATCCTGCCTTGGATGAAATCCATTTACGCTTCTTTGATAAGAATTAACTGCATCCTGTTCTTCTTTCTGGCTATTTTCTATCTCCTTTTTCACGAAATCTGTGCGGTCTGCCAATGGCTGTATACAACCACTCTGAACCAGACCCGTAATGCCATCCACATCAACATTCTTCTGTGCCGCCACATCTGTCTGCATCGCATTACATAAAAGCCCGGTATCTCTCAGCAAATCACGAAATCCCATCCTGCTGTCATCCCCGGTCTGCCAGCTTCCATCAAATGCCGGTAATGTATAATCTTCTGTCGTAATCTGTTCCAGTGATGCCTTAAGATATTCTCCCAATGCATCCACATCTCCCATTACCTTTAGCTGCGTCTCTGTCTGTGCAACCGGCACTTCTCCATCCAGATATGCCTTTAAAAATTCCTTTGTCGAGGCATACCCCTGTTCTGTCAGAAATTCCATGATTTCTGTATCTGCATCACACTGCTCAAATATTTTTTCTACCGTAACCGCTGCTTCCGGTTCTTCTCCAGTATCTTCGCCTTCGCCTGATTCCGGTTCGTTTTTCTCTCCTTCTTCTGTTTTGCCTTCTTCTGTTTTGTCTTCTCCGGTTTTCTCTTCTCCGTTTTTGTCTTCTTCTGTTTTCTCTCCTTCTCCGGTTTTATCCTCTTCTCCGTCTTCGCCATCTGAATCTTCCGGCAGCAGAAATGCATTTAATATTTTGTCGATATAATTCTTGTTCTTTACATTTTCTTCAATTGCATTCTGTTCCAGTGCAATGGTAATAACCGGCGGTTCTTCCATTCCTTCTACCTGACTGCAGGTCAGTTCATATGCTACTGTTCCATCTTCTGCCTCTGCTTCCTTCCATTGCAGTTTTGGCAGCTGAGCCTCCATTTCTCTGCCATAGGAATTCAGGTTCTGTATTCCTGCTGCTTCAATTCTCTGATTATAGTTTTCAATACATTGCTGCAAATTCGTATCCAGTTGTTCTGTCACATTTTGAATCTGGGCAATCTGGGCAAGACGGCTGTTTTGTTCAGCAGTCTTTTCTCCGTTATATGCAAGCAATGTATCCTGCAGATTTCGAATCCCATCCCGATATAAAAGTTGCCCATCTGCATCCGAAAGTAAATTGATTTCTCCTACGCCTTCTGATATTTCTTTTAAGGAACTGACCAGTTCATTTCCTGCTGTTTGCAAATCACTTAACTGTGCAGAAGCATCTGACAGATTTTCCCGATATGCACTGTCTACTGCCTGAATCAACTGCGCATTTTCCTCTGTATAATCCGAAATATCTAACGGTATTGTAGTGTCTTCCTGCTGTTTTAATTCCGGAACCGGAACCATGCTTACCAGATCAGATGCCTGTATTCCCTGTATTGCTTCTTTATCTGTAATGTCATTATTCATAACCATTGCAGATTCATCCTGCGCCGCATGAAATTCATCCATTATGTTACATAGATACATATATGTCATCTGACTGTTCAGTTGTTCCCCAAACTGAAGGACATCACCTAAAAGTTCTTCTCTTGCATCCGCCGATACATCTTCACTGACTGCATACTGTAACTGCGATGCCGCCGGAACTGTATTTAAGCTTTCAACATTTTCCGAAAAATCTGATGGAATTATAATATAAGCACCATATCGCCCTTCTTCTATTCCATTTCTGGCATCTTCTAATGAGGTATATATGAAATTATCATTTGGAAAACTTATGATCTGCTCCCCATAATAGACTTGTGTGTTACCATCCGATATGCCGGTATCCAGATTCACAACTGCCACTCCCTGTGACTCCACTGTTCTTTCTACTGCTGTATTACCTGTCTGCAATGTAGTGTTTCCATTTATCTTACCGATTCGATATCCGGTAAAACTGCTTGTTCCCAGCAGCGTAATACACAAAAGAACAGTTATTACTTTCTTCCGTTTCATATCCTCTCTCCCTTTTCTTTTGTCTTTGTCGTATAGATTCTTTCTCTTTTTTTCGTAAATGTCAACCAAAAATATTCGACCTCATTTTCCTCTATCTGTTCCTCTTTTTTTCTCTCCTGATTTGTCATTTTTTCTTATTTTCCGGGCGTTTCAGCATACTTTTTCTAAAATTAGCAGATGATTAATTTCTATATCATTTTAAACTTAATTTAATCTGGTCGAATAAAAGTCGAAACAGTTTTCTCTGAACGTCAAAGCAGTTTTTCCTTTTTTGTGTAATCTGCCATCTTGCTACTCGCGTAAACTACAAGAAACACGCTTTGCGAGTTTCTCGAGTTATCGCGGTGCTCGCCAAATCTGCATGCAAAGCTCATTTTCTAATTCTCGAACTTTATCACACCACTCACTATCAAGGAGACAACTACTTCTGGTTTTTATGCATTTGCTACTCTGGAGATGATGTCTGACGCTATGAATAAGGCAGCCCCTACAACAGACAATGAAGAAAAACTTTGGAAAAAGAATGATATAAAGAAGCTGTTGTACTCATTAGATTGAATCAAAAACTATGCCGAAGAATCTTACTCACTGCTTGAAATATCAAGCACTAATCAAAAACTTCGGCATAATATTTTCTTCGGTATAGTCCGAATTATCCTGAATTCGTGATAACTCTGATCGTGGATTTCAATATACAAGTGCACAGTTCTGTAGCAGATTAAAGAAACATCATATGAAACAAAGTATGTCCAGAGTTGCCCATTGTATTGATAATGGACCGATGGAAGGATTTTTGGGGATTCTAAAACAAGAGATGTATTACTGCCAACATTTCAATGATAGAACTACCTTAATTGCAGCTATAACTGATTACATCAATTACTACAATAACCAACGATTGCAAAGAAAGTTAAATGTGATGACACCAATGGAATATCATAATCAATATATAAAAGTAGCCTAAAACTTCTCATTTTATTTTGTGCTAAATCTTGACACAGGACCACCTGCACCTCGGTTATCTTTTTCATCATGATTTATTATTTTCTTTGTTTCTTTCGGTATAATTTTCTTTTTTAAAATCATCCTAAATAATATACCCCCAATAAATAATATGCCTCCAATACTAAATCCAACTGCATACCGATTACTTACTATAAGCAATAGTTCATGTAAATGCAATGAAACAATAGTTACAAATAGTATCATAAAAATTATTCCAAAGCAAAGAAAACCTCTATTCTCTATTTTAAATGTATCTATCAAATCAGCTTTCACGTCTTTTATACTATTTCTACCTTGAACTTTTTGCATAGATATATATGAACCTACCCATATCGAAACTGCTAAACTGGATATTTCAAAAAAGTCCGATACTTTATATTGAATAAAAAAAACGATTCCCAATGCAACCATTCCAGCAATAGATATGGTATTACACCATTGCAGTTCACCCTCAGTAAGTTCGATATTTCTATTATTTGTTTTCCATATACTATTCCAAAAACATCTCACTATTTTTACAACTGCTATCAATATAATAGTCCCCGCCAAAGCAGAACATTTCCATTTATAATCATTCCATAATTGAGAAAACATAAACACTACTATATATCCTAATAACATACTCAATATATAAGTAATCATTTGAACATACTTCCAACTTAAATAGTTATGCTTTTTCGTTTTTTTTCTGTATAAATAAACACCAACATAAATAATTCCAACCATAATCCACCATAATATAAAACCTATTAAATAATTCATCCACTACCACCTTTCCAGCATTAAAATATTCTATACCATAATATTAATCGGAGCATGTGAATCTTGGGTACCATGTCATCCATGCAAAACATCAGCATCTGTTTCTGTTTCTTATCCGAATTTCTTGTTATCATAAAAAATACCTCCCTTTTGCAACAAAAATTTGTTTTGAAAGTAGCACGCTTATATCAGCGTTTTTGAACTAAATATTAGATTTTGATTTTCGAATGTCCTTATGTGGAGACATAAATAAAGTTAATATACATCCACCTCAATAAATGCAAATCCAGTCAATGAATTATTCTCAATAATATCCTTCATTCGTTCTGAAACAAATACTGGTATTGTATCGTCTTTCAATCTGAAAATATCATGTCCCTGCACCATTTGATTATTCAAAGCATACTTTTCTACTGAAATTATTTTTTCATCACCAAGCGTAAATACATCATACTTAGAATGTTCTAAATCCAAAGCATCTATTATATCCAACAAATTAGCAACTTTATATTCTGTATTCTCAACACGATCTTTCGTATCAAACAAGTTTACCGAAAGATATTGTATCACATTTTCTTCTACAACATCTTCGATTAATTCTCTAAACTTTTTTGATACAATCAACCACCTATATACATTGGCTATATAGTCGGATAAAACAGAACCATCTTTTGAGTTATATGTAAATCTAACTTCAGACCAATTATTAATATAATTCCCGTTAGATACAGAATATTCATCAATATCTCCTATAACTCCAACATTGCAATTTACATAATCATCATCATTTTCATAATCATAACTTAATTTATAATATTTCATCTAAAATGCTCCTTACTATTTGTTCCAATAATCCTTATATAACATATTTGGATTACTGATGATTTTCTGCTTCATTTGGTCATATAACATTAAAAACTTAGTTTTGTCACCTTTTGCTATTTTATCAAATTTTTGCATATTATCAAGAACATACTCGTGATATGCATATGGATGACGCCCCTGATGAGGCATCAATTCTTTATTCCAATCTCCGTCTAAATCTAATCCATATTTTTTAGCTATATTTTCAAACTGACTTGTATATTTCTTACTCTTATTTGTTGCAAAATGATGTATCTGATTAGGTTTAGTAGAAGGTGTACCACTCTCCCCTACATTCCCCAGTTGCTGTTTTCTAAGTTCCAACAGTTCCTCCGGGTTTAATTTCTTTAATGCAAGTGCTTCGTCTACCTTTCCGATTCCTCTTATTTCTGCCTCTGTGAGCCCTTCCTTGCTTCCATTCTCAAGAAAATCAAGATATTTCTGGGCATCTTCCTTTGACATTCCTTCTGCAAAAGAACCGTGTAATCCACTTACATTTGCCATGGCATCTATCTCACTGAGCGTTCCATATGTTGCCATTCCGGTTAGTGAACCAACTACAAAACCTGCCAGTGGACTGTTGGTTGCTTCTGTCATTCTCTTGTCCACATAGCTGCTGGCTGCCACCGTCAGTCCCTGCTTTGCATACTCTGTTACTACGGCCCTTCCTATGGATGTTCCTGCACTTACTGCTGCATTAGCCGCCATTCCTCCTGTCAGTATCAGAGAAGCAGCGATTGTCAAAACATTTCCTATTAAATAATAGAGGTCCGGATTACTGGCAAATACTGTATCACGGATTGGATTAACCGATACCAGCCTTGGGTCTCCTGTCACTCCCGCATATATATCCTGACCACCTTCTACTGCATTTGCACATCCATATGCAGCTGTGCCTAATCCAATTGCTGCAACTCCCACTGTAGCCACTAAAGGAAGAGCCATACCACAGGTTGCCACAATAAGTATGCCGCCTAAAATCATGGTTCCGACTCCGGCAATCGTCTTCACAATGCCTTCTTCTGTTCTCAGCCGGATAGATTCCTGCCACTGCTGTTGCTGCAGTTCATAGAACTCCTCACATGAGTTTACCCTGTCTTTCACCTGTTCGAGATATGTACTTAACATTCCATCCATCATCTGTGCCAGTTGGAAGGACTCTGTTGCATTCACAACCGATGCATCATATGCACTGATTGTAGCACTACTGCCACCTAACTGTCCACCAATAATACTGCGAAGATAGCCTACCATCATATCGATGGGATACATATCTGCATGGCTGTGTGCCTCTTCATATTCCCCTATCTGTGTGCGGACATTCTGCACTCCGGCAAGCGCATTGTCAAAACAGCTTTCCATACAGGTTGTAGAAAATCTGCCCACATCAAGATAAGCAGACAGTTCTCTCTCAATATCCGCTACTTCCTCTGCTACCGCATCAAAGTCTGATCTTGCTCCCTGAATGTTCTCCTCCAGTCCCTCCATGGAATCCTGGGACATCTCTGCCATCTGGTCAGAATCAATGTTATAATACCAGTCTGTATAGAGTATAAAGCTGCTCCGGTAGGTTTCTATCGTATCTTTTATCATATTTGCAAGATTCATATGATAATCCCACATATAGCTTCTTACATGCTCTGCTGCCTCTCCATGCATCTCCGGCATGGCAGCAATCTCTACAATACTGCTTCTTACCGCATCTATCTGTTCTATCCACCGGTCAAGCTGTGCCAGAATCAGTTCCCGAATGCTGGTAATTTCTTCATACTTTACCTGAAATCCCATAACTTTCTCCACGTTTATTATTCTGTTTTTATCCTGTCTGTTATCTATTTTTCCCCTTTTACATTCGACTTTCAAGGAAAAATATTCGACTAATTTTTGTCTGAAATTCGACTTTTCAGCACCCTATATTCGACTTTTGTGCCACTCTTATTTTTATTATTTTTTCTTCCAAATTCCTTGTTTTATGCTGTTTTTCTCAAAATTTCCTTTACCGCTTTCCAGCAGATTCAAGGTCGAGCCAAAATTTTTTTAAGTCGAATTATATACAAAAACCGGTTACGCTCATGTACGAAGTACGAATTGGTTGTGCATTTTTACCAATAACTATAACCATAATTTCTTGTAATGCAGAGCAACTACGAAAAACATGCTTTGCGAGTTTCTCGCGTAAAAAAAAGAAATCTGAATCTCCTTAGAAATTCAAATTTCTTCTATTTTGTAAGTATTTATTTAATGTAAAACATTCCGCAATCGTCTGACCACACACTGAATATACTCTGTATTCGATGGTTTGTTCTGTATTGAGCCTCTCCATTCTGGATTCTTGAGGTATGATGTCTCCTTATCTGGCTTTGACCATACCCGTTCTATTACATTTCGAATTGATTTTTCCACACCACTTACTGATGTCTGATATACTTGTGCAACCTGCGGATAAACATCATTCGTTATCTGGATTGACGTACCATTGGGAACAGCCAACAGAATCCCAATTGCTCTTGCAAGATATTTGGTTCCTTTTCGGTCCGGCTCAAAACCGCTTTTTATCAGTTCACCCCATGCCAGTACATACTGAATTTCGGTTTCTTCCTGTTCCGTATAGATTACCTTTCTTCCATTATGATATTCGCTTTCTCCATCTGCAGTCGTTGGTGCGGTCAGCTTAATTATTTCAATAATTTTCTTTGGTGAAAATAATTCGTTATTTTTCTTATAAACCAAATCTATATCTAACTTATTGATGCTATGCAGAAAATGCTCCGAGCCATAATTTGTTGTTACGATAATTTCCGGATGTTTCTTTAACTTCCGTTTCATCTCTATAATGAGATGGATTCCGTCACCTTCTTCTAACTCCAAATTTACAATTACTGCATCTACTTCCTGTTCTGTCAGAATATTGATTGCATCACTCTGCCGCCCCGTTACCGCTACCAATGCAAATTCTTCATCCCGGGCCATTTCTAATGCATATTCCTTGCACAAAAGTTTATCACTTTCTACAAGCATGATTCGAATCATTCTTTCTTTTCCTCCCTCAGCATTCCGATTCAGCTTCTTAGCTGTTTTGTGGAATCTACTCCCTGTATCTATACAATGCTACAGATATATATTTATATCATTTGGTCTAAAAAATCAATACCCTTTCTCTTTTTCCTTCTTCCGCAGTGCTTCCTTAAAACCCTTCAGGGCATCGAAGGGCATAAACTGCTTGGCACGGTCTTCGATGTCCATTTTCTCTCTTCTCAGATTCTCTCTCTCATTCCAGCCGGATGCTGTTTCCTGCTGTCCGGCTCCCATGGTGTCTCTTCTATACGCCACTCTTATGCCCTCCAATCTGACCGTTTCGTTCTATTGTCGTTGCACTCTCTTCCAAATTCATTCCCTTTAAAATAGCATTCCTGCCGTAGCGCTGCTTGATGGAGATTACTGCACGCTGTGCCTTCACATCCTTCTCTGTCTCTTCCGGATTTGAAAACAAATCAAATTGCTGATAATCTTCTGTCATTACGCCGGTATAAGTCAATGTAATCCGCCGGATATATGCTCCCGGTCTTACAATTCTCCGATAAAGCTGCTCTACATAAGACAGCAGCCGGCGGTTGGAGCTGGTTGCACTGCGCAGCGTTGTGCTTCCCTTCGCCGGTTCAAAGCATTTCTGATTGCTGTAACCGATTACCAGACTGATATGGGATGTTACAAGACCCTGGTCTACCAGATCAAGGCACAATAAATCTGCCATCTCTTTTACCACCAGTACACCTTCCTCATACTCATAATCCCGCGGCAGCACCTGCCCGCTGGAAAAGGATGTATTCTTCGGCCGATATGCCTTGATGTCCGCTATCGTTACCGGTTCTCTTCCCCATGCGTGATCAATTAGCAGCTCTGCATCTATGCCAAAAGCCTTATATAATAAAGACTCTCTGGCATGGGCAATCTCTTTCATTGTACAGATGCCCATATTCGATAGACGCTCTACCGTTCCACGCCCCACCCGCCAGAAATCAGTCAGCGGTTTATGTTCCCAGAGCTTCTCCCGGTAGCGTGCTTCATCCAGATAGGCAATCCGGTCTGTCTCATGCTTTGCCATAATATCTAAAGCAACCTTCGCTAAATAGAGATTGGTTCCTACTCCACAGGCGGCCGGAATCTTCGTGGTATCTAAGATATCCTGCATAATTTTTCTGCCCAGTTCCACTGCTGTCATCTGATAGAGATGCAGATAATCCGTCACATCCAAAAATGCTTCATCAATGGAATAGACCTGAATATCTTCTTTTGCAATATATTTTAGATATACGCCATAGATTTCCGCTGCATAATCAATATATAGCTGCATACGGGGTGGTGCCATCTTATATGGAATTTCTTTGGGAATCTGAAAGACACGACACCGATTGGGAACTCCCATCTGCTTTAACGCCGGTGATACGGCAAGACAGATGGTTTTCTCTGAGCGTTCCGGGTCTGCGACCACCAGCCTGGCAGTCAGCGGATCCCATCCCCGTTCCACGCACTCCACCGATGCATAAAAAGATTTTAAATCAATACATAAATAGATTTTATTTCCATTCATATCAATGCCTTTCAAGAACATTTGTTCTTGTTTTATATTAGCACATATGTTTGGATTTTACAAGAGGAATTCTTATACAGGATTTCCACTTTCTGCTTCTAATAATACGGTTCCAACCGGAAATGCTGTCCGGAAAATCTTTCTTACCAACGGACCTGCAATCAGAAGCTGAAACGGCAGTGCCATAATAAAATTCTTTGGAATATTGGTAAGCCAGATAATCAGAAGCATATTCCATGCTCCGCTTTTTACGCAGGCTTCCAGTCCACCGTATAAGGACATGAAAATTACCATCGGAACTACCATACAGCAGGAAACTGCAATCACTTTTTTCGTTGTGCTGCTTTCTGGTTTTACCAGAAAACGAAATGCAAATCCCTTTGCAATTTTAGATACCAGAAGCCAATCCAGACACATTGCGCATACATATGCCAGCGGGAATCCCAGCCAGCCTTCTCTTATTACTTCCATATTCAGTGTTCCCATATGCAGTGCTACATTATACATACTCATCCATAATACCATGGTAAAACACATTAACACCGTATAAATCAAACTTTCTCTCTTATGCATTGGCATAATCATTACCTCCATTTTTCTTTCATTAAGTCGCAAGGCTACCTATTAGTTCAAAACGAAAGTGAAATCAGAAAAGAAAATTTACACGGTAACTTCCTCCTCTTCCGATTTCACTTTTATTTTATGCTTAGGAAATATTCTGTAACATCATCTCTGTCATTTGCAGAAATGTTTCCATCTGCTCCGGTGTAAAATCCTTACACATTTCTTTTACAACCTGTGCTTCCTTCTTCGCAATCTCCTTATGGATTCCACGGGATTTCTCCGTACAGGATATTTTCTTATAACGCCGGTCATTCTCACTTGGTGCACAGATTAAAAATCCTTTTGCCTCAAGCCTTTTTATAATTCCCGTCATTGTCGGATGTGTCACCTGCTCGATATGTTCTAAGTCCTTCTGATTTACTTCTTCCACTCCATTATCTTCCATCAGACTGACTTCTCCTAATACCCGAAGCTGGACGGCAGTAATTCCGATTTCTTCTGCCCATTCATCCATTTTGCGACGGAATGCCCGGTCTATAATTGCAATCCGAAGTCCAAGCGGCATCTTCACTGCCATAATTTCACTCCTTTTAGGTAGCTTTGCTACTTATTATAAATGTTTTTCAAAAAATGTCAACCTCATTATTCCGTCCGGAGTGCTGTTACCGGGTCACTCTTCGATGCTTTCTTTGATGGGATCAGACCACCCAGAAGTGTCAAAAGGATACTGAGTAAAATCAGCACCAGTGCCGGAACTACCGGAAGCACCGCACTTACATCGGTTGTATTTGCAAGATTATGGATAATCGCATTGACCGGAATAATCAGAAGCAGTGTAAATCCGATTCCAATCAGTCCGGCACACAGTCCGATAATAAAGGTCTCTGCATTAAATACCTGGGAAACATTCCGCTTCGATGCTCCGATGGCTCTTAGGATTCCGATTTCTTTTCTTCGCTCTAACACACTGATATAAGTAATGACACCAATCATAATTGAAGATACCACCAGCGAAATTGCCACAAATGCAATCAGTACATATGTGATAATATCCACAATATCGGTTACGGAAGACATCAGCGTTCCTACCATATCGGTATAGGTTATCACCTGCTCGTCCCTGCCTTCCTTTTCCATGCGGTTATTGTATGCATCTAAAATTTCTACCACATGCTCCTTGCTTTCAAAATCCTTCGGATAAATATTAATTCCGCTTGGCACTGCAAAATCCACATAGCCTAATTTCTTTAAGTTATTCTCATAGGTTGTTCCGGTTGCAGAACCCATAGACATCAAAAGCTCTGTCAGCTCATCCTCATTCATATTAATCTGAAATGCATTTAAAAATGCTTCTTCATCCACCTGCATGCCGGATGCCATGGCACTTTGCAGCTTGTTTCCCATCTGTGTCACTGCCTGCTGCATATACTGCTGTATTGCCGTCATCATCTGCTGCTGTACTGCGTCCACATTCATAACATTCGAAAGTCCGGCTGCAATTCTCTGCTGACCATCTGCTGTATTCAGATATGCCGCAAAAGAATCTCCCAATTTTGCCGGGTCAGGTAATCCATTATTCTGTGCATAAGTCTGATAACCTGCAAATAATTCAGAAGACAATTTCTGCATCTGCTCCTGCGTAATCTCAATATTTCCACTACCTGTAAATATCTCAGATGCCCACGCTGTTATGATTCCCTGGGCTTCCTCTGTCTGCAAATATTCCGCTAAGTACTCATCAAATTTCTCCGGGTCGGTATAACCATGGTCTATGACATACTGCTGATATCCACCCATAATCTGCTGGATGAGGCTCTGTATCTGCTCCGGTGTAATAGTTACCATGCCATTTGCTGTAATAATCTCTTTGATATTATCGGATAAAATTTTCCGGGCTTCTTCCGTATTTAAATAGTTCATAAAATACTGGGACAGATTCGAATAATCTGCCTGCGGATTATCCTTTGCATACTGCTGGTAGCCCTCTAAGAGACTGCCTGCAATTGCCTGCATTTCTTCCGCAGAAATTGACTGACCCATGGAAGAAGCATCCATGGAAAATGCTCCGGACAAATCGGCACTTCCCATATCCCCCATAGAATTTTCCAACCCGCTTAAGGCACTTTCATCAAAGGAAAATGCTTTTTCCAATGCTTCACTGTCTACGGTAAACAATGACTGCATATCAAATCCGTTTTCCTTATCTACCTCACCAAACGCTTCATTGGTAAAGACATTTACGGATGGATTTGCAAGCTGCTGTTTTACTATTTCACTCTTTGCCGATTCCTCTGCCACATGCTTTGTCAGAGATTTTGGATATGCAATTCCTGCATTTAAGGATGCGGCATTACTTCCTTCTGCCGGCTGCACCACACCTACAATCGTAAGCTCTTCTCCGTCTGCCACCAGTTGTTTCATAAAGTCTTCATTATCCGACTTATCCTTCCAGACCTGATACTCTTCATCATAAGTATAATAATCCGCACTGTTCACCAGTTTAAACTGGATTCCTACCAGATCCTTATAAGTATAAGTTCCAAAATCAGATGGTGTCTCAATATTTTCCTCACTGGCAAACTGCTGTATCATCTCGTCTAATTCCAGCGGGTCACGAAGACCTAATGTATACAGTAAAAAGTCACTAATTCCGCCATTGGAAGTAAGCACCACCACACACTCATTATAATTTTCCGGCCAGCGTCCTTCCTTAATATCATACTGCTTTTCATATAACTTACTGTTTTCCGGCATCTCATAAAAAACATCCGTGCTCATCATGGATGACATCAGACTATTGGAACCAGATGAAGATCCAAGACCTACTGCATCAAAAGATTTGTCCGGATTTACCTGACGTATCCCGTCTTCATTTTCCTTAAAAATCTGCGGACTGATATTATAAGTATACTCCACCGCTGTAGTATACTGCCCAATTCCACTGTCTCCTTCATCAAGATACTTTTTCAAAGCCTCCAGGTCATTAGATGCCATCGTGGAAAACATATTGGTTACCATCTTAATGACTTTTACTTTATCCCCGGAATTTTCTTTATCTGTTTTGGCATTTCCGTCATCACTTTCCGTATTCTTTTCAGAATCTGCCATTCCAAGACTCATGGATGCCAGACTGAATCCCGTACTCTGAATCTGCAGCGGATACTCGGATAAGGTCTCTTCCTCTACATTTTTGATGTATTTATTTACACCGGTAGAAAGAGATAATATCAGTGCAATGCCGATAATTCCAATAGAGCCTGCAAAGGAAGTCAGCAGGGTTCTTGCCTTTTTCGTTTTTAAATTATTAAAGCTTAAGGACAATGCCGTAAGAAATGACATGGAGGATTTTCCCATGTTTTTATGCTCCGGTTCCTTCAACATTGCCTCATCCACTTCATAAGGATTGGAGTCAGCACGAATTTTTCCATCACTTAATCTAACAATTCTGGTAGCATACTGCTCTGCTAATTCCGGGTTATGGGTTACCATAACTACCAGCCGGTCTTTTGCCACTTCCTTCAGCAAATCCATGACCTGCACACTGGTGTCACTGTCTAATGCTCCCGTCGGTTCATCCGCCAGCAGAATATCCGGGTCATTGACCAAAGCTCTTGCAATGGCTACACGCTGCATCTGTCCACCGGACATCTGGCTTGGCTTCTTGTGTAACTGGTTTCCCAGTCCCACCTGCTCTAATGCCGCAACGGCCCGTTTCTTCCGCTCTGCCTTACCGATACCGGAAATGGTCAATGCCAGTTCCACATTTGCAAGTACCGTCTGATGGGGAATCAGATTATAACTTTGAAACACAAAACCAATGGTATGGTTCCGGTAAGAATCCCAATCCCTGTCCTTGTATTTCTTCGTGGATATTCCATTGATAATCAAATCTCCGCTATCATAACGGTCGAGTCCTCCGATTATATTAAGCAATGTGGTCTTTCCCGAACCACTCGGCCCGAGGATTGCCACGAACTCATTATCCCTTAAATTTAAGCTGACATCATCCAGTGCCTTCTGCACCAGACTTCCGGTCTTATATTCCTTATAAATGTGTTGAATCTGAAGCATATGATATTCTCTCGTTTTCCATTTTTTATTTTTCTATTTTACTTTTTCTTTCTCACTCTGTTTTTTATATTACCTTATTCCGAACATTTTTACATCTCACTTTCGAAAAATATCATGGTTTTCATAAAAATTTTAGAAAATGCATAACAAAGAGGACTCTGTTTTCTGACCTGCTGCCAGATTCCAGAATCCTCTTTTCTTTATCTTCTAATCAAATAATCCAATGTGATATTTTACCTTCCGGCAAATCTTCCATACCAGAAGTACCGGCATTGCCAGTACCAGATAAGCACAGGAAAGAATTCCTACTCCACCACCTAAGATTATCATAATCCAGATAAAAATATTCATTTCTTACACCTCGCATATTATTATTTTATGTATTTAATATGCGGGTGCCAATGCTTCCTTCTTTCCGTCCGCCTTCCGCTCAAACCTTGCTAACATCAGGCTCCTTAGTACATTATCGCCATGCTTCTTCCGGTTCCTCTGAATGCGTCCCATAAAAAGCTGTGGCAGTACCACCAACAGCAGCCAGAACATCATTCCAATATTTCTTCTATGGTTCGCCAGTCTACCGCTGCTGCCTAGTGTCAATGCCGCAATGCCTGTATTCTGCATCTGCTCCTCTCTGGATAACATCTTATCCGGAGTATCTAAAAGACGGACATTCTTTAATTCTATGTAATTTACTGCAAAGGCTTCTTTCTCTGTCGGGGAAACCTGTTCTGTTCTGGTGGATGCACCTGCAATGGCTACCAGAAACAGGATGCTCCACAGCAGTGCCAAATGCCTGATTATCTTTTTCCGATACATCTGTCTCATTCCTTACCTTGTGATTAAGCTTAGTATATGTCGCAGAACAGCTTCCGTCAAGAGTTGATGCAGCCAGCTGGGCTAAGGACAGAGAGAAAAATACAAGCACAAATTTGCAGCCGGTGTCCGGGAAGAAGTTTTTGATGAAATGCGTTATCGTTCTTGAAAGTGTTTTTTCTGATAATAAATTGTCTTTCCGCTGCTTTGACTGCTCACCCCGTCTGTCCGTCGGAAGCGGATGCGAACTGGAATCTGCAAGGGCACATAAGAATTTCGATATTGTGTTTGATTTCGGCTGGCAACCGGCGCAAATTTGGCTTATTTTTTTAACTCTCTCACTCCTCTGACCATCTGGATGACAACGGTCGGAAGTGCTGCCAGCAGAATAATCTCAATTACAGCAGGACAGGACAATGATTCTACTGAAAATAACCCTCGCAGCGGCGGTACAAAAAGCACCAGTCCCAGCAGCACGCTTCCAGACACAAATGCAAGGATACTGTATGGATTTCCGGTAAAGCCCAATGCAAAAATGGTCTTGTTTCCACGACAGTTAAATCCATGGAAAAGACGTGCCAATGTCAGTGTTGCAAATGCCATAGTGGATGCCATTGCCGCACCTTTTCCATTTCCGATATAAAATGCTGCCATGGTGGATGCCGCAATGCATAAGCCCTGCAACATAATTCGCCGGAATGTCTCTCCAGATAAAATTCCTTCCGATGTCTGCCTTGGTTTTTCTTCCAATAAACTTGCATCCTGCGGTTCCACGCCAATGGCAATTGCCGGAAGGGAATCTGTCAGCAGGTTAATAAACAGTAAATGCACCGGAGCAAATGGAACCGGAAGCCCCAAAAGGGATGTATACAATACAGATAAAATTCCTGCCATGTTGCCGGAAAGTAAAAATAAAATAGCATTTTTTATATTACGGTAAATGTTTCTTCCGTTCGTTACTGCTTTAATAATCGTAGCAAAGTTATCATCTGTTAATATCATGGCTGCCGCATCCTTTGCCACTTCCGTTCCGGTTATTCCCATGGCTACTCCGATGTCTGCCTGCTTTAATGCCGGTGCATCATTTACACCGTCTCCGGTCATGGAAACGATATTGCCCCTCTTCTGCCAGGCTTTTACAATCCGTATCTTATGCTCCGGTGACACTCTCGCATAAACAGATATTTTATCAATTTTTTCTTCCAGTTCTTTTTCCGGGCAGGCATCCAGCTCTGTTCCGGTTAATGCCAGATCCCCCTCTTCATAGATTCCAATACGCTTTGCAATCGCAACGGCTGTGATTTTGTGATCTCCGGTAATCATTACGGTGCGGATTCCCGCCCGCTTCGCATCTGCTACTGCCTGTATGGATTCTTCCCTTGGCGGGTCTGCCATGGCAGCTAATCCTAAAAAGGTAAGTCCATTTTCCTTTTCCACCGTCAGTTCTCCCCCGGACTTCTTACATGCAAATGCCAGTACCCTGAGTCCATTTTCAGAAAAATGCTGATTCTGCTTCTGGATTTTTGCGATTTCTACATTATCCATCGGTCTTATCTCTTCTTCATATGCCACATTTATGCAACGGTTTAAAAGGACATCTACTGCTCCTTTTGTAAAAATAATTTCTTCTTCGCCATGCAGCCGGTATTTACTGCTCATGCATTTCCGTTCAGAATCAAATGGAATTTCTTCTAATCTCGGAATCATATTTCGAATCGTTTCTTCCTGTATGGTAAGCTGCCCTACATTTTCCGTTCTGTCCTGATTCAGGCGGACTTCGTGGAACATTTCCAACAGGGCAGATTCTGTCGGATCTCCCAGTACTTTTCCATCCGTTATGCTGGCATCATTATTTAAAATAGCATTGTATAAAAAATGCCTTTGCAGGCTGGACTCCAAGGTCAGCTCATCCGGTTTACAAGTCATACCATTCAGATAAACCTCTTCCACATGCATCTTATTCTGTGTCAGCGTTCCCGTCTTATCGGAGCAGATTACCGATACACAGCCTAAGCTTTCCACAGCTTTTAATTCTTTGACAATGGCGTGCTCCTTTGCCATTCTCCTGCTTCCCATTGCCTGCACAATTGTAACAATGGAGCCTAATGCTTCCGGTATTGCCGCTACTGCCAGTGCAACAGCAAACATCATGGCATCAATGACCGGCATCTTCCGGTAAATGCCAAGACAAAAGACCAGTGCACAGATTGCCATAATCAGTATTGCCAGCTTTTTGCTGAAAGAATCAAGACTTATCTGAAGCGGAGTCTTCCGCTCCTTCGTCTGATTCATCAACCCGGCAATCTTTCCTAATTCCGTCTCCATTCCTGTTGCTGTTACAAGTACCTCCGCTCTTCCATATGTTACAAAGCTTCCGGAAAATACCATATTTTTCCGGTCTGCCAACGGTACTTCTTCCGGCAATACTTCTTCATTTTTTTCTACATTGGCAGACTCTCCTGTCAGTGAGCCTTCATTGACCTGAAGGGAATAATTGCGAAGAATTCTTCCGTCTGCCACAATCATGTCCCCTGCTTCTAAGATTACATAATCCCCGGGCACAATCTCTTTGGATGCAATCTCCTGACGTTTTCCATCCCGGATAACCCGGGCCGCTGGTGCCGCCAAATCCTTCAAACTATCCAGTGATTTTTCTGCCTTCCTATACTGTATCGTACCAAGAACAGCATTCATAAGCAATACCAGAAAAATTACGATGGTACTCTCGGTATTTCCGGAAAACATGGAAATAATTGCTGCAATAATCAGGATTATTACCATCAAGTCACAAAACTGGCTTAAAAACACCTGCAGCAGACTCTTATGTCTGCTCTCGCTCAGCCGGTTTTCGCCTGTCTCTTTTCGTATTCTTTCTACTTCTTCTTCTGTTAATCCTTTTTCCCGAAAGCCAAACATTTCTTCCAACTGCTCTTTCGTACAATTCCAATATGCTTTCATATACGCTTAACCTCCTGCTTTTTATGTTACCGGGTATCAACTATGCGCAACAAAGAATGTGCCTTGGCACATTCCCGCGCCTGCGGCGGTCGCTTGCAACATCTACCTTATGCGCCGCAGTGCGCATCCTCGCGGAGCCTTTTTTACTTTACAGGAACGCAATTTCCTGTAAGCAAAAAAGGAACGAGCACTTTTACCGCATCAAAATAATACGGTAAAAGTCTCGTTCCTCTGCAGTGTATATTCCGGTTATCCCTCTTCAGATAACGTGATGACGAAAAATACAACACCGGCTATCCGGTGCGAACTACTCCCTGATACGTCATCATCATAACATATACCTTTTTTCTCCGTCAATGCCTATTTTTCTGACTCTTCCCAGTAACAATAGGTATCCTTTCCTTTATGCTTTGCTGTATACAAAGCTTTATCTGCCTGCCTGATACTATCTTCATAGTTATAGCTGTCTTTTCTAATCAGGGTGATTCCAACACTACAGGATACCGGAGTCGGAAGCTTCTCCCGCAACTGTTCCTGCATCCGTGCGAGTCTCTTATCCAAGGTTTTCTTTGAGCCAAATCCTTTAAACAATACTACAAATTCATCCCCACCAAGTCTTCCTATATAATCGGTACGGCGGAAGCTTTCATGAATGGTATCCACAAAAGTACACAATACTTTATCTCCATATGGATGTCCCTTGGTATCGTTAATCTGTTTAAAATTATCAATATCCAATATAAGAAGTGCACACACTTCCCCTTTCTTTGCTTCTTCTAATACATAATGGCTGGTATATTGTTCAAATATCCGCCGGTTCAGTACGTTCGTCAACGGATCGGTATTGGCTGCACGCTCTTGTTCCTGCTGACGGCGTTTCTGTCCATCTATATCCTTAAGATACAGCAGTGCATACATATTTTCTGTTACCTGCTCCTGAAATACATGTACGGTAAGCTCCATCCAGTGGTAACTTCCTCTTGCCATCCTTCTGCGAAGCTGATAATTCACAGTAGCCGTTCCACTGTTATAATTATAAACCATCTTTTCCTGCTCTAATACATCATAGCATCCAACCTGGTCTTCCTCTAATACCAGTTCATCAATATGACGGTTGAAAACCTTCATATAATTTAATGCTTCCCGCTCGCCCTCTGCTACGTAATCTTTCCAGAGTCCACCACTGCTTTGAATCTTACCATTACTCAGGTCTACCTCAGCATATGCCACGGTCTCCGACAGCATTGCCTGATAAAAGTCCTCTCTCTGTAAATATTTTAACTGAATATTCTGATGATCTTCAATCTGATAAATAGTAACTATCCTCAAATTTTCATCCTGTTTCTGGTCTCCGATTTTACAGATATCCAGGCGGAACCATTCAAACTCATCCTGCTTGTTTTTTAAAAGAATTTCTAAGACCTGATCCTCTTTTCCATATTCTACGCCGGTAAATGCTGCATGAAATACATCCCGGAAATGAGGATGTACCATTCCATCCTCCCAGCTTTCCGGAAATCCAACCTCTTTTAGCTGATTGCCCTTTAACATAGAACGATTTGTATGGAAATAAATGGTATGTTTCTTCTCATTATATTCCATACGTTCATATTCCTGACTCTTTAAAAATTTTTTCCGAATCATATCATTATTAATGCGATGATATCCTTTTAATGTATAGACACCATTTTCCTGATGATCAAGCACTCCAACGCAGCGTACTGTCACTTTTCCACGTTCCGGATGATTCCAGGTATATTCCATCTCGATAATCTTTCCGGTTGTGATAATATCATGTAATGCATTCTGTACATAATCGTAATAACCATCACTGATGTTATCATACCAGAACCTGAAATATTCCTCGCTGTTCATAATGTCGTCTATGCCCAGAATGCTGCGCATGCTCTTATCCACATACAGACGGTTCTTTCCATTGACAGTATCCAGTTCCAGCGTCCACAATCCCAGTTTTACAGACTGTAATATATTTTCCTCCTTCAGCATACCCGTCATACGGGCTATCATCTCACTCTTTACATCCATCATTCCGTCACGAATCAGTATATTTGAAATAAAAGGACGTATTCTGGCAAGAAAAGTCTTATCATTTGGGCGGTATTTCGGATTATCCACACCAATAAATCCAAATAAATGACCTTCATTTAACAATGGAAGAAGCATCAGCCTGCGTATTTCCTGATGCACTAATATTTTCCACAAATCCGGTGCTGACTCCCGATACATATCCACATCTTTGATAATAACCGGTCTGTCTTCCTTCAGACTGCCAATCACCAGTTTTACCCGGTCACCCGGTACCGATGCCAGATAAAGCTGCTGGCTCTGAATCTCATTTTCACACCACTCACAGACATTACTCCAGCTATCTGCCTCTTTGGAATATAAAAAGATATAGCAGCGGTCTGCCTGATAAAATTCCCCGGTATGATGAAGAAGTTCACTGATGATATCAGCTTCATTTTCTTTTTCTTTCGCCTCTTCCAAGGCTTTCACAATGCCCTTTTCCACTTCTAACTGTTCTTCCAGCCTGCTCACGGAAATATTGATGGTATTCATGTCAATACCTATCTGAAGGCGTGCTGCCTTATTGCCCCAGTTTACTAATTTATCTTTCATCAACATCTGGGTTCCTAAGAATTCATTATTTGCATATCTGGTCAAAAACTTCTTATGCTTTAATTTTGCCATATTACAATCTGGGCACGGTTCTTCCCTGCCCTCTAATACCTGATAACATTTCTTGCCGGCATAATCACTAACGCCGCTGATTCGTTGTCCGGCAGAATTCATATAATATAACTCATAGCTTTCCGCATCTATGACATAGACCATCTCTTCTAACTGGTCTAATATTGCTTTATAATCGGTACCGTCTCCTGCTTCCGGCAGAATCACTGTACTATTCCCACAATCTTCCTGCCACCGTTCTTCCTCTACATGTCCAAAAATATACTGTTTTTCAAACAGCTCTTCTTCAATCGGTTTACTGAAATAGAACCCCTGTAAAACTTCAGGTGCAAGCTCTGCAAGTGTCTGTAATTCCTCCGGTGTTTCTACCCCTTCACATACTACCCGGATCTGTGCACTTCTTGCCAGTTCCAAAATATTACGAAGAAGCCGGTAATTGTATGCACTCATATTAATCCGGCTGACAAAGCAGCGGTCAATTTTAATCTCATCAATTGCCAGACTCTTAAGATAACTTAAGCTGGAATATCCGGTTCCAAAATCATCCATGGAAATCTGTATACCACGCTTGCCCCACTGATAAAATAACTGATTGTATTTGGTATAATCCTGTAACTGCATGCTTTCTGTCAGTTCCAGAATAATAGCTTCTCCGGGAATTCCTTCCTGTTCTAATAAATCATAAATGTACTGGCTTAAATCCGGCTGCTGTAACTGTATATAAGAAAGATTAATACTCATACGGAATTCCGGATTATAACGCCGCCACTTTGCACACTGGGCAATGGCTTCCTTTAATACCCATTTTCCCACCTGCACAATCATTCCGCTCTGCTCTAATATTCCAATAAAAAGATTTGGTGACACCACCCCATGATATTTTGAGCGGAAACGGAGCAGTGCCTCTGCTCCCACTACTTCATAATTACTCATCCCAATCTGTGGCTGGAAGAGAAGATAAAATCCATCACACTGGTTGCGGATACTCTTTCTGATTTCTTCTGTTAAGTCAATAACCGACAACTGTTTCTCATAATCTTCTGCTGAGAAAAGAATCAACCGGTTCTTACCGCTCTTCTTGGCACGGTCCAGAGAACTTTCCGCATAGTTAAACAGTGTATTGGCATCCTTGATTCCGGACATCGGATAGCAGACTGCACCTGCTGAAAAGGTACAGTTCTCCATCATCTTCATCTGTATATTCTGGTATACCTCACGCACAGCCTCCATATCATATCCCACAAAATTAACTGCAAACCGGTCACCATCCAGACGATAAATTTTTATGTTTTCATCAATACTATTTTCCAGAAGAGCCGCAATCCTCTTTAAAATAAAATTACCATGGCCTCTTCCATATTTCGTATTGATATTTTTAAAATTATCCACACCAAGGACAAGCAAAACACCTTCTTTTCTGCTGTTCAGCATTTCATCCAGATGTTCCATTAATTTAGTACTATTAAAAAGTCCGGTAAGTGAATCTGTCTTTCCCAAAAGGACAGTATCTGATGTTCTTCCCACCATTACATAAGGAATCCCGGTCTCATCCAGTTCAGCTTTCCCACGACAGCTGATCCAGACCAGATTGCTGTTTCTGTCTACCAGCCGGTATTCCAAATCATGTATCAGGCTTTTTCCAGAGCAGATAGATTCCATATCATTAACCCACTGGTTTAAGTCTCTTTCATATACAATATCTTTCCAGTCATCTATGCCGCAGCTGTTGTTTTCATCCATGCGCAATGCATATCTCTTTGATATATCATTGCTGGCGAAATAAAATTTACCCTCTTTTAAATCTGCCAGAAATAAATAATCATCGGTACTTTCACTTAATAACTGCAGAGTCTGGTAACATTCCGCAAATCCTTTTTTCCCTTTAAACAATTCATCCAGCGTATTCTTCTCCTGCATAGCCCCTCCAAAAAATATATATTTTTCTGTCTATACATTCCTTCCTGCATTATTTAATTGTACATCAAATTATCGTTTTTTACAATATTTATTCAGAAAAGTGTCATAAAAGCACAACCGTATTCATCCGGCATCCGATGGCAGGCTGTCCGCTGCACACAATACACCCCAGCCCAGCCTTGGATTTGGGAAAAAAGAATATCCCGGCAGTGGTCTTGCTCCCCGGATGAGATATGCTTTTATTTTTTCCCCATATAAAAAAGCATCATGTTTCTCTACAATTCCCCATTGCATAAAAAGTGCTGCCGTCCCGGTTACAAATGGCGTTGCCATTGAAGTTCCGCTTCGTACGGTATAACCGCCGCCCGGTGCACAGGATTCAATGTCCACCCCTGGTGCACAGATGTCCGGTTTCACCTGATTGGTCTCTCTGGTGAACCCTCTCCCGGAAAAGGCTGCCACCTGATTATATCTTGCATCATAGGCCCCCACCGAAATTACCTTATAGGCAGTGGATGGAATTGTAAGCGTTGTCTCTTCTGTGGGATATAAAAATCCGGTTGCTTCTCCGATGACCGCAAGGGAAGGCAGCCACATATTATAGGCCCCGGTTACAATCTTTTCCGGTATCAGCGTTATTTTATAGATTCCGCTGTCGATATAATTTTCCACCGGAAGAAAATCAAAATAGATTTCCTGAAAAGGACTGAAAGGGCTTGGTTCTCCAAAATATAATAAAACCTGCGTTCCTTCGATAGTAAATCTCTGGGGGCCCTGCAGCTGCCGGATAATCCCCACCGTTTTCCCACTGGGATGCGTCATCCGGATGGAAAAAATATCCGCATAGGATTTCCAGATTTGTAAGCTTAACGCAGGCTCATATTCTCCTACTGCAAATTCCACTTCCTGTTCTCTTCCCATTACAAGCTGCCCGGAGGTATGCCCTCTGGCACTGCCTTCATTTCCGGTGCCAATCACCAGAACCGATTTCCAGTAATTTGCCATATCAGATAAATAGGTTTCAAGAAGAGAGGTTCCATCATGAGAACCATAAGTATTGCCAAAGCTTATATTTACTGCCACCGGCTGCTTAAGTTCCAGTGCTTTCCGAAGAATATAATCCATTCCAAGCATCAGCTCTGTTGTCCTTGGAAAGGAATTTTCCCCCGGTGTGCCAAGCTTTACCACCAGCAAATCACTTTCATATGCCACGCCCCGGTTTCTTCCATTGGATGATCTTCCATTTCCTGCGGCGATTCCTGCCACATGGGTTCCGTGCCCGGATAAATCCCGGCTGGGGCAGATGCGGTATCCCTCCTGTATATCCTCCTGCTGCAATGCTTCATTGATTATGTCCCGGTCGTATTCCGTCCCGAGCCGGAATCCGGCCGGTGGATTTCCTGCAATGCTTTGATCCCAGATTGCCAGAATCCGGCTGCTTCCATCTTCCTTTCTAAAATCCGGGTGTCTGTAATCGATGCCACTATCTAAAAATGCCGTTATCACACCTTTCCCACTCAATCCCATTCCCCCTAACCCTATTCCCCTTGTATAAAGGGGCGTAATGCAGGAGGCTCTGATTCCCTGCTGCACAGAGAAAAAGAGCCTCTTTGGTTTTTCCATATATTCAATTTCTGTCCGGTCTGTTACCGCATCCATCAATGCCTCCGGCAGCCGGATAACTGCATATTCATTGCTCAGTTCTGTAACTTCAATATCCGGAAATGCCTCCTCTAACTCCCTGAGACTTCCGGTATATTTTACAATGACTTCCCATGTGTCCGTTTCTTCCTGATATCCTACATTTAAGTTTAAGGACTGCTGTCTTTCCTCTTCCGTTGCATCCAGTGCCAGATTCAGTAAGTTCTCCCGTTTCGAACTGTTCATTCCATCTCCCGGCAATTTCTTTTATTACTACTCTATCGCAATCCGGTATTTTTATGCACTTCTTTTCAGCTTATTGTGCCAATACTGTTTCCTGCTCTGCTGCTTCTTACTCTGCTGTTTCTTGCTCCGCTGTCTCCTACTGAGCCGTTACGGTTCCGTCATCCTGCACCGTTACGCCAAAGGAAATGCTGTTGATATAGTCATTCAACTGTTGCTGTTCTAATTCATTCATCTGTCTGGTCTTTCCGTTTTCTGCTTTGGCTCCTACCAGCTTATAAGATATTGCGCCATCCTTATCCACTACCATTTCCACTGCCATGGTGCGCTCAATGCTGCTGCCAAAAATGAAATTGCCAAGACTGTAAAATACCGGCTTTCCGTCGATATATTCAATGCCCTGCAGACAATGGGAATGTGCGCCAAATACCACATCTGCACCGGCTTCGATATATTTCTGTGCCAGAGTTCTCTGATATGCCTCCGGTTTTTCCTGATGCTCTAAGCCCCAGTGGACATAGACCACCAGTACATCACACTGACTACGCGCTTCGGCAATGGCATTGACAAATCGCGTTTCGTCATAAGTAGAAAGTACGCCCGGTGCTGCACTTTCTACATTCCAGCCGGCAACCGGAAGTACGCGGGATGCTGCAAGGAATCCATATTTTTTCCCATTTACTTCTATAATCTGGACTTCCTGTGCACGCTCAACACTGTCTCCTGCTCCGGCATATAAAATGCCCTGTCCATCTAAGGTTATAAAGGTATCACTCAATGCTTCCCTTCCATAATCAAGGATATGATTATTTGCCAGTGTTACCACATCCACTCCCATTTCCTTTAATGCTGCTGCATAGGATGGGTCTGTCCGGAAAGTATACTGCTTGTCCTCCATCTGGGTGCCCCGGTTACTAAACGGAAATTCTTCATTTACCATGGTAATATCTGCATTTACAAGCAGCTCTCTCATGCCATTATCTATGACAGCATCTATGCCTCCGGCATCATAGTTTGTTTTAAAAGAATTGGCAAAAAGTACGTCTCCGGTAAACATCAGTGTTGTATCTTCGGTTACATCTGTTGTTTTTACATTTTTCTCCGTATTCTTATCTGCATCTTCAGAAGCAGCATCCTTTCCGGCTTCCGCATCATTTTTACCGTCAGTTTTATCACTGGTCTTTAAATCGGATTCTCCATTTTTATCCTTGCTGTCTTCTGCCGCTTCTGTCCCTGCTGTTGCGGCAATCTGCCGGCTGTCCTTCTGGCGGATGCTTCCACCGTGATGGGCTGCATATATCATTGCTGCACCCAGCAGAATCACACACACTATAGAAACTATATATAATGCAATCCGAACTTCTTTCTTCATTATTTTATCTCCTTTTTTGTAGTCATGTTTCCGTGACTATTTTACCAATGAATGAGCATTTCGGCAATCGTAAAAATTTGTATACTCCTTTTGCCTTCAAACTGGTATGGTCATATTTGTTATATCTGGCTATTTTAATCAAACCACATTTTACATATGATAGGGAAAACGATTTGCAGATCACATACCAGAGAAAGGATTTACTTTATTATGAAAAATACAAAGAAAATGGTTACTGCGGCCCTGCTTGCTGCATTTACCTGCATTGCAACTATGATTATTAAGATTCCTACACCAACTTTTGGATATATTCATTTAGGAGACGGACTGGTACTCCTATGTGGTATTATCTTAGGACCTGGAATTGGTGCACTTGCCGCTGGTATCGGCTCCATGTTTGCTGATATTTTCTCCGGCTATATGACCTGGGCTCCTGCCACTTTAATCATCAAGGCTCTGACCGCATGCATCGCCGGACTTCTGTTCCACAAACTGCGTCTTAGCATTTCTTCCAAAGCTAACCGCAGTGTCCGCGTTGTTATCGGCGGTATCGTAGGTGAGGCTCTTATGGTACTTGGCTACTTCCTGTTTGAAGCAGGTCTTGCTGCATTTGCCAGCGGTTCTTTCTCCTCCGCTGCTCTTGCTACCGGAATTGCTTCTTCTGCTGCAGGTATTCCATTCAATATCGTCCAGGGTGTTGTCGGCATTATTCTCTGCCTGATTCTGCTCCCGGTTTTAAGTAAAATCAATGATGTAAATGAGTGGGTTTCCAAGTAAATAATTTTCTAAAAAATGATAGCAGGCAATGTCTTTTCACATTATCTGCTATCATTTTTATGCTGGCAGCCCACAAAGCGTGTTTCTCATCGTTTTTCAAAAATCACATCAACATTTCCCACGTCACAGTTTATATCCATATCATAATCTGCACCATTGTCGATTTCGTCATCTCTGCCAAGTCCGGCAACAGAAATATCTCCTGCTTTTATAGAACCAACACCACAGCTTAAACTGTAATTGTAATCCTGCTGCCCACCGGTTAATTTCAATTCCATGTTTCCCACATTACAATCAGCGTCCAAATCACCTTTTACTTCACCGGCAAAATCAAGATTTCCGGCATCCACATCAAAGCTTGCATATGCTGTCGTCAGCAGTCCTTCTTTTATATCAATATCTCCTGCTCCGACTTCAACCGAAAGTTCCTCTAATTCAAGCTGTTCCGGCACTTCAATAACCACCTGTAAACGATGCACTCCATCGCCCCAATATGCGGCATGGAAGTTTTCGCTGATTGTTAAAGTTCCATCTTCCAATGCAGTCTCTACCTCGGCATTTTTAGAAGTTGTTATTACCTTAATCTCTTTGCCTTTTCCTTTGACTACTTTCAACATTCCTGCATCCATATCGATATCAAGTGATTTCACATCTTCCGGTGCAAATGCAGTCTCTTCTGTACTGTCTGTTCCTTTATCCTGTCCTTCCCAGTCAGTTACATCCCAATGAAATGCAAATTTATTATTTTGCACTGCTTCTACAAATTCCCGCATGGTTCCACCGGTTGCAATTCCAATTCCTAATACCACGCAGCCTAAAAGAAAACAGCCTAATGCGATACCAAAAATAATTTTTAATGCTTTTTTCATGCGCAAGCGCCCCCTTTCTTCTTAAACAGTGACTGCCATAATTTTGCAATTCCTTTTGCAAACCATGGAAGAAACTTTCCACATACCAGAACCAGAAGTCCGGCCGCACATAATCCAATTGCAAGCATCAGAAGTCCGGCTGCCATAGAAATAAAACCTAAGGAAATTACGCCTGTTACCAAAATTGTAATTGCTACACCTACTACCGCTATTCCGCCGATCACACAGCCGACTGCAATTCCAAATAGTCCTCCGATAATTCCTGCTAACGTTCCACCAATTGCTACTAAAATACCGCCCCAGATTGGTGAAGTAAGCACCAGCAGGATTATAAGCAGAATATTTCTTGTGGTATTGTCTTCCCTCTGGATCGTTCCGTTATAATTCTGCTGCCCCATATTCTGGCTTGCACCATTATAATTCTGCTGTCCCATACTCTGGCTTGCACCGTTATAATTCTGCTGATTACCGGAAGATGCTGTCTCACTATTATTGCATCCTGGGAAATCTGCCCGGATGGTTGCTGCCACTTTTTCCGGAGATTCTAATTCCCGGATTATCTTCTCTTCATTTTCTTCTCCTGCATCCTCAAAGTAGCTGGTATAGTATGCAATTGCTTCCCGTTTTTCCTCTTCCGGAATTCCTTCTAATAACTGCTCCAGCCTTCTCATAAACTCCTGTCTGTTCATATCTTCTCCTCTCCGGAAAATAATTCTGTTATTTTCGAAGAATAATTTTCCCATTCCTTCCGATAATATGTTAATCTTTCATTTCCATTCCCAGTTATCTTATAATACCTTCGATTTCTGCCCCCACATTCTCTGTCGTATACTTCCAGACAACCGTCCTTCTGCAATCTTCGCAACACCGGATACAGCGTTGATTCTGACACTTCAATGGCTTTCCGCACATCCTGCGTAATCTTATAACCATAAGTACCTTCCTCATCCTTTGATACTACAGCTAAAACAATTGCATCCAGAAGTGCTGCGCCTGTATTAAATACCATACAATCACTCCCTCCAGATTTTCATAAATATAATATTATTTTTAATGCATTACTATTTCATATTCAATACTATATATCATATAATATTATTTGTCAACCTATAAAACCTGTCACTGGCAGCCTTTTACGAATGCCGGGCAACTAAAAAAGAGCCTTGCTTCGTTCTTTTCAAACAACCAAGACTCTTTTTCTCTTATTTCTACATTCGTTTCCTGTTTTCTATTTTAATTATTTTCCGGCAAATACTTTTTCTACCACTTCCGGAAGCTGTGACAAATTTTCAATTTCCGGTACTTCATCATCAATTGTGCCAAATCCATATGCTGCATGGATAAAAGCGACTCCTGCCTTTTTGCTGGATTCGTAATCGCTCTGGATATCTCCCACATACACTGCATCGGTAAGTGCATTCCGGGATACTACCAGGGCTATATTATCTTCCTTCTGTTTTTCATTATTTCCATAGCATTCTATATCAGAAATATATTTTCCTAAGTTATAATAAGAAAGAAAAGCCTCGATATATCCGCTCTGACAATTGCTTACGATATAAAGTTCATATTTTTCCTTCAGCTTTGCAAAGGTTTCTTCCACACCCGGATATAACACTGCACCATGCCCGGACAGATATTCATTTTCATATTCGCCACATCTATCTAAAAGTTCCATCCGCTCTTTTTCCGGCATATCCGGGAAAAATTTTGCTGCAATAACATCCATTGTTTTTCCCATGATTCCACGAAAATCCTCTACAGTCAGAGGTGTACGGTTCACTTTTTCCTGTTTTAATATTTTATTCCAGGATTCTGCCACACCGACTGTAGAATCCCACAGTGTTCCATCCATATCAAAAATTATTCCCTGCTTCATTTTTCTTTCCTTCTTCTATTTTTTTGTTTTCTATTAGTTTTCTATTAGTTTTTGAATTTTTTGTTCAATTTTATTCCTACATGGTGTATAATACCATTATTACAAAAAAAATTGCAAGGAGATTTCTTATGAGTCAGGAAAAAGTTGACCGTTATAAAGAACAAAAGAAAAATCGTAAAAAAATAATGAAACAGGAGAAATGCAAGCGTTATCTGGGTTATACCGCTACCGTTGTTGTCATTGCACTTATCATAGGCTGGGCAGGCTTCTCCATTTATAAAAACCATGAAGCAAATAAACCGGTATCCTATACAGAGGTAGATTTAAGTGCTCTTACGGATTACTATTCCAATCTGCAGGTGGACTAATTTGAGTGGAACAAATATCATCCAATTAGTAAGTCTTGTCATACTGATTCTTTTATCAGCATTCTTTTCTTCTGCTGAAACTGCCCTTGTAACCGTTAATCGGATTAAGATGCGGACCTTGGCAGATGAAGGAAATGTAAGGGCAAAGCGCGTGCTTGCTATCACGGATCATTCATCTAAGATGTTAAGCGCTATTTTAATCGGAAATAATATTGTAAACTTATCCGCCTCTGCTATTTCTACAGCACTTGCCATCCGAATTTTCGGAAGTGTTGCTGCCGGAATATCAACCGGAATTTTAACTGTATTGATTCTGATTTTCGGCGAAATCACTCCAAAAACAATTGCTACCATACATTCCGAAAAACTGGCATTAGCGTATTCCGGAGTTATCAGCTTTCTTATGAAGGTTCTTACTCCTGTCATCTTTATTATTAATATGCTTTCTCATGGCTTCTTAAAGCTCCTGCATATTAATCCTGATGCCAAGAAGCAGACCATGACAGAAGCCGAGCTTCGTACTATCGTAAATGTCAGTCACGAATCCGGTGTTATTGAGAATGAAGAACGCGATATGATTAATAATGTGTTCGATTTAACTGATTCTGAAGCAAAAGAAATTATGGTTCCCCGTATAGATATGACTTTCGTAGATGTCAATGCCAGCTATGGAAAATTATTAGAGATTTTCCGGGAAGCCAAATATACAAGATTACCGGTATATGAAGATACCACGGACAATGTCATTGGTATTTTAAATGTAAAGGATTTATTGCTCTATGATGACCGGACGAATTTTTCCATCCGCTCTATTATGAGGGAACCGTTCTTTACATATGAGCATAAGAACACTGCTGAATTATTAAAAGAAATGCAGGCTTCTTCCCTCAACATTGCTATCGTATTAGATGAATATGGTGCAACTGCCGGTCTTGTTACTTTAGAGGATTTATTAGAGGAAATTGTAGGCGAAATTCATGACGAATATGATGCCAATGAAGAAGCTGATATTACTGCTTTAAATGAAAAAGAATACCTGGTCAACGGTTCCATGAATCTTTATGATATGTGTGAAAAACTGGGGATTCATTTAGAGTCGGAAGATTATGATTCCATTGGCGGCTATATCTTAGAACATTTAGACCATCTTCCGGACGAGGGAGAATCCATTACCACAGAAAATGGAATTCTGCTCCGGGTTGAAAAAATGGATAAGAACAGAATTGAAAAGGTATATCTGAAAACTCCTTAGGGAGTTTTCGATATACCTTTCTTTTTCTATCATCAGTCATCTGCATACGGAATATGATAACTGAATTTACTTAATCTTACATGATATGCACCATCATAATTTCCCACAAAAGTTGTACTTACCAGTCTGGTATAATGTAATTCATACAGCTCATTGTCCACTCTTACTGCATCTGCAATATCATAATCCATCGGCCAGTAATATCCCATAGTTCCATCATCAAAACTCATCACTGTCCAAAGCGGATACGGGCATGGATTTGCTGGTTTTGTTTCCTCTGCCGGCTGTTCTGTCGGTGTCGTTGCCGGAGTTTCTGACGGTGTCTCTGATGGTGCTGCCGGAGTTTCACCGGCAGGTTCCTGTCCCCCGGATGTCGTTGCGTTTTCCTGAGCTGAAGGGACCTGCCCTCCTGCAGTTGATGCCGGCTCTGTTGTTCCCTTTCCCGGCGTCACTTCCTGTGTTCCCTTTTTATCGGTTTTCTCATTCTTTCCATCGGATTCATCCGGCATTTCCTGCTCTGCCAACAGAACCTCTTCTTCGTTTTCTGCCTCCTGCGCGGCAGCCAGCATGTCCTGTAATTCCTTCTCAGCCTCTTCTTTCTTCTGCTGAAATACCTCCTGCAATGCTTCAGTCTTACATACCACAAATCCTGTTGCAGTATGCTCCTCTGCTTCGTGGAATTTTCCTATGGATGTTTTGTTCAAAACATGATTACTGCTCTTCTGTACGAAAAGTGTACCACCAACTACAGCTGCCACTGTAAGCAGACAGCCTGATAAAATCAATATTTTTTTCTTTGGATTCAATTTTTCATAACTCCTTTCACTTTTCTCCAACTATACCATAAGTTATTTTTATTGTGCAACCAATTTCTTCTTTCTTTCTAAATTTCGGCATTTTCACCGATACAATGGATAAATTTATTCCGAAAACGCTCTATTTCCGTCATTTTCCCGGTATTATGCTGCAATTCATATTCTTTCATCTCATTCATCTGTTGATGTGATAAATTCCAGACTTCTAAAGCCGTATTCCTTTGCAATGCCTCTTCTAACTGTCTGTAATTTTCTTCTCTTCTCCAAACAGAATCCTGCGTTATGGTATCAAGATATTTTTCACTGATAAATCGAAACGTTTTTTCTTTGTCCTCCACCTGTTGCGAGGTAGTATCCACCAGATAAACGGTAACCTGTTTTCTGCTGACATTGCCAACTGCATCTTTTGCATAATAAGTAATCGTGGTGGTTCCTTCATGCGCAAAGTTCTTCCACTCCTCTTCCGTATAATCTTCCACGCAAAAAACAGTATTCTTCTCTTCATCTACTCCGCTCTTTAAGATACCTTCCGGATTATCTTCTGAGCTGCTTTCTCTGTCCTTTGCACATGCCTGCTGCAAAAGTATTTCCTCTGTAATCCTGCCGCTTCTTGCATCCGTCAAACTATAATACTGATCTTTTGCCTCAATAACAGGACTCTCATCCCACTGTGCATATAATCTCTGTTCCCCTGCATGGCAAAAAACATCTTCTTCCCCGATAAGTTCTTTTTCCTGCCATATTACATCCGGCTTTTTATCTTCCTCTTTGTCCTGTTCTGCATCCGGCTCTGTGCTCCATCCTAAGAAAAGGAAGTTCTCCCGCACGGCGTCTGGCATTTCTCCATAGGGTGTCCCATAATATCGGCTCTCCTGCTTTGTCTCTTCTCCATCGATAAGACCTCCATTTCCAACAAAAATGATTGGAAAACAATAGCAAAAATCCGTATCTGCTGTTGCATAGCCATCCAGACTGTCATATGCATAAATTGAAATCAGATGCCTTCCATATTCATTCTTATGTTTTATAGCAGAGGTATAATAACGGTAATTGTAGTTTTGTCCCTCTATAAAATAGTCCCCTTTTTCTCCTAATTCTGCCACCTGCCATTCTGCCGTCAAATCATCCTGGCCCTGGTTTTCACTCCACACCGCAAAAGCAGTCTTTTTAATTCCATCTCCTCCATCCCGTACAAAGGCATATGTATAGAATCCATCCGTTCCATTCTGAATCGATACCGTCCGCTCTATAACCGGTGGCTTTGATTTCTTCCAGATGGCATAAAAGGTCTGATTCTCCGTTACCACTACCTTATCTCCTGAATTATATACCGGCTCTTTCGCATCTTTCCGGTCTGCCCAGCCAGCAAACGTATGCCCACTTCGCTTTGCGGATGGAAGTATTACTTCTGCATCCTTCCATTGTGCCTTTAATAGAACCTCTCCCTTATGTTTTGAAGATAAATTTAATACCTGTGCCTTATCTTCATATACAGAAAGTTCCAATAACGCTTCCGGCACACCGATTGTGCCTATCCCCACTCTATGCTCATTATATCCATAATTTATCCAATGTAACAAATATGACTCACGCCGGCTGCCAAATGCCTGTTTTAAATCTTCCCCTCCATATTTCATATAATCCGTCAATCGAAAATATGGACTGGATATTCTTCGTTCCCTGCCCTGTATCACATACTGATAAAAATGTTTTACTAATGCTGCCTTATTAAACCCGAAACTTTCCAGTAAATCCTGATTTGCTTTTGCATAACAGGGGGCATCAAATGCATACCACGGAAATTCTATTCCGTTATAATAAAAACTGTTATGATCTTCCCACCCGGCAAAGGTGCTTTCCGCGGTAAGTTTCTCTGCCTCAGATGTTCCACCATTTCCATCCAGGGTTACTGTATACTCTTTCTTATACTGATTCTGCTGTAATTGAATCTGTTTTCCATACAGCACATCCGGTTGAGAAGCAACAGTTCCGCTGGTAGCCCCATTTCCATCATAATGAATGGTATAACGATTTTCGAGATAATTTACTTCGATATTATCATTATGCCATGCGCCATCATCTCCCCAGGGTGTCATTCCACATCCATTGGTGTCCACCACAAAACTACAGGTTTCCTCTTCCATACTCTCAAAGTATGTCTGATAGCAGTTGCTGGTAGACACTCCTTCAAAATGATGCCCCAGCTCCGGCAGACGAAACGTAACCGGAAGATGATATTCCCTTGCTCCTATTTCAGAAGTTGCATTATCATGTCTGGTATAATATTCCCTATCTTCTAATGTAATGCCAAGCTCGTCTCCCCCAATCAGATACATTTTATAATAGATTCGATAATTAATCCCATTGGAATGACGTTCCCCTATATTACAGTCAATCCGGTAACGAGCCGTTCTTCCACCTGCATTGTCACGAACTATCAATATGAAATACCCGGAAGTTTCCGGATACCAGGTCTGCGCACTTCCGTAAACAGATGAAGTCAATTCATCCGGCATTTCTTCCAACTGCTTGGTTTCTTCTGTTTCTAATACTTCTGTTTCTAATACTTCTGCTTCTAATACTTCTGTTTTTTCAGATTCTGCCACCTCAGTTTCTTCTACCGTTTCCGCACTTATCGTCTGAATACTGCACGGACTCATAAAAAGAATCATGCATCCGCAAAGGAAACGGCATACTCCCTTTCGCACCTTCTTTTTCATGCTTACCCCCCTATTCAAATACTGCATAATATGTCTGATTTTCTTCTACACACTGTGTAAAATCCGCGAGATAATCCTTGCTGTCCCGCCACTCTAAAAACTTCTTTTTCAAATCATCACAAACCGGTTCTGCCGGAGAGGTACAGTAATCCCCCTTTTGTATTTCCAGCTTCTTATAATAAGATTTTCCCTGTTCCATTTCTTCCCTGGAGCGATAAAAGATTACCGTCTGCATTGCCACTTCTTTTTCCCCTTTCTCCGTTTCTTCTCCATTCCCATCGTCATCTGTAAGAATTGTACGGCAGCACTTTATACTGCCCATTTTCCCGCCCGGATAAGAAAAATGCTCTTCCACTTCCACAGAAAGTAATCCTTTTTCTGCATCTGCTGCAATCATCCGAACAGTTAATTCTGAATCGGAATTCATCTGCGGAACCAGATTTCGAATCAGTAATGTCCTCATATCTTCGGAAGTATAATCTCTGTCTGCATCCGCCTGTACCATCTGCAATGTTGTTTCCATTGCTTCGGTAAGACTCTGTTCTAATTCTTCTTTTCGCACATTCTTATGCTGCATGGTCAGCAGCATCACTACAAAAAGTATGACAATGCCGCCGGACAATACCCCAAATACCATATGTTTCATATACCGCCTCCATTTACCGGAATCCGGAAACGGGAAACCGTCTGCTTTTCATATGCATCTTCTGCCCGCACCTCTATTTCATAGATTCCTGCCTTTTCATAAATATCTTCTACTGTTTTTCCTGCCTGATTTCTGATATCAGTTATCTCAATCTTAAGTTCCTTTCCATCTGCATCCACTGCGTGAAACAGTTCTGATAACGCTATCTTATCTGCAATCGTTAAGATGCGATTATCTTCATAAATAATCACCGGAACCTGACGGCTATGAATATCTTTTAACATTTTTCCGTCCATATTATTTCCAACATCTGCACCGGCTGCCAGACGTTCCATCCCACTTCCAATTATGCGAAATCCCCATAAGCATAATATCAGTAACATTGCCGCCACTAATACAGTAATTACTGTCTGTCCATATTCTTTCCATAATGTTTTCATTTGTTTTACCCCAATGCCCCCTGTGCCCTGCTTATCATTTCATAAAGATAACCTCCCTGTGAAAACAGTCCAAATAAAATTCCTGTCATAACAATGACTGCCAGAACCGCTATCACAAGTCCACCATATTCTTCCATAAAAAAATGCATTTTTATCCCCTTACCGGACATAACCAAGCAAATACCACAACACTCCGATACAACCACTTCCAAGTACTGCATAGATGATTGCCTGTCCATAATCCTCCATAATTTTTCTCATAAATCTACCTTCCAAATCCCCGGATACTATGCTCCGTTTTACTGTGAAATGGTCCCATCCGGTATGCGTAATGCAATATCACCTCCGCCATGGTTACCTCCTTTTCCACGGACGGCACATTTCCATTTTCACATACAGTTACAGCTCCGGAATCCTCATATAAATTAACCTGCAGCTGATAGCCCAGTTCATCAGCCTGCTTTATACAGGCATTTATTACTTCCCGGTTATAATTGCTGTTTTCCAGTTCCACTACCACATTCGATTTAAAATTTCTTGCCTGACAAATCTGCGCTTCTGCTGCAACAATACCTATTCCAACTGTTGACAGCAGCATCATCAGAAATATTCCAAGATATGTTTTTATTACCTGTTCCATCTAATCCCCTATCTATGTACGCTTGCTAAAAATACCACCAGAAATGCCGTCATATCAATCATCATTTTTCCTGCTCCAGTCAATGCCGGGGCTAAAAACAATGCATATAATCCAGCCAGTGAATCCTGATTTTGTTCTCTTTCTGCCTTATCTAAAAGTTCCTGATTCCGTTTTAAAATCTGACTTAACTGCTTTTCACTGTTTCCATATCCGCCGTTGGATAATGCATACAACATCCGCATAGCAGAATGCACATCCGGTAAATCATAATCTTTTAAAAAATTAAGATATGGTTCCAGACTCTCCGGATTCTGTGAAAGTTCTTCCAGCATATCATCCACTGCCGGTCTTAGAACCTCCGGTGTCTGCGGCCGGATACGATAAAATGCCACCTGCACATTTTCAGTCTGAAGCAATAAAGAAATGTCCATTAACCACTGCGGAAATTCCTTTTCCATTTTCTTTCTCAGATACTTCCGGTAGAAATTACTGCGCACGCCTTTATGGAACTGCACATAACGATATTTCTTTTCATCCCCTTCTCCATAAGATTCCCTTTCCTTCAACCAGTTGCAGCAGGTACGCTTCATTGCCCGGAAGCAAATCAGCATATCCAAGGACAGAAAAAGAATTGATGCAATCTGGCAAACCCAAAGTTGCGATAATTCAATATCTTTTGGCAGCAAATGATTCGTTACTGCGCATACCAGAATGGATAAACCCACCGCTAAGAATACATTTCTTCGATATTTCTTACAGTCCTGCTGATGCAGTCTGACCCGTTCCATCCACTTCTGCAAATCCTCTAAAAGCAATTCCACCGTTGTCTCGTATGCTCCGCCATACTGTTCTACCATCAGAAAATACGCATGCATCTCTTTCATTCTGCGATTCTCATACTGCTGCCCAATCGCATCTAACTCTTCTTTCATATTGCTGTCATATTCTTTTCGTAAATGAAAGATGGCAGTTTCTATCTGTTTTCGCATGGCTCCCGGTTCAAACAATGCACAAACTGTCTCCAGTGCAGATAAGATTTTCGGATTCTGCAAAAATGCATACAGCATCTGCTCCATATACAATTCTGCTTCCTGCAGACGGGTCTGTTGCTTCTTTTCTTCCTTCAACACTTTATCCATACGCCACATAACAAGAACAAATACAATACTGCAGCAGATATATCCCTGCCACTTAAGCTGTAATAAAAATGCTGCCAGCAGCAATAATCCATAACAGCCTCCATAGGCAACGAAACGCTCATTCTTTTTCATATTCTTCTCCTTCCAGACGATGTTGTATCATCGGATTATCAAATGGCTCGGAAATTCCATGCCGCTTCATACGCGCAATCAACCCTTTTGGAAGTTCTCTCACCATAAGATTGCCATCCACCACCTGCATATGTATTTCATTTCTTCCTTCTTCTCTTACAAAGAAACAGACCTGGTCTATATAACGATACAATTTTCCTTCTGCACTCATTTTCTTCCGCAGCAGAATTCCAACATCAACATAGCTGTATACATCATTTTCCATGCGGTCTGCATCCATACGGCTCTCCATCATATTTAAAATACGATCCGGAATTTTACGCACATCATCCGTATGAAGCGTGGTAAATCCACGGATTCCGGTAGACCAGCATTCCAGCAAAGACTTTACTTCCGTAGAACGTGCCTCCGATAACATAATCCAGGATGGATTCTGTCTGAGACATGTCTTAATGGCTTTGGTATAATCAAAATCCGGATTAATTCGCAGTTCCACACAATCTTTTCCGGGATTAATCTGACTGTAATGCCATTCCGGATTATCCTCTATTGTAATGACACGCTCTCCTGTCGGAATAAACTGCGAGAAAAATTTTGCACATTCTGTCTTTCCCGCCCCCGGTTCTCCACAAAAGACAAAATTCATTTTTGCAGCCACACAATTGGTCAGCAATTCTAATACCGGAACAGCTACATACTCATCCTCCACCATCTTTTTTACCTGCATACGCAGCATTGGCATTGATTTACGGATGCAGATGCTCCTGCCGGATATGGCAACAGATTCATGCACAATACTGATACGCAGCGTGTCGGTCTCCGCCTCCAACAAATTATTTTTCTTGTTAAAAGGCTTGCTCACTTCATTGGCAATCCGATGGGAAAACTGCTCTACAAACTTCTCTGTAATTCCATGGCTTCGAATCAGATAGCGTTCATTTTCTACATCTGTAATCCACAACTGGTTTCCGTTATAGTCAATATCTGTAATCTTATCATTCCGGACATAACGCCAAAGGGGACCAAAATAATCCGGCTCCATCCGGATACCCAGTTCCTGTCTGTCCAAGTCATCCCCCTCCTATGGTGTTCCGATGTTATTTCCAAAGTTATCAATTAAGTTCTTAAATGCATCATAAACGGGACCACTGGTTCCATTTCCCATAATTGCTGTCACAAGTGCTGCTAATGCTGCAATCGCAACTACTGTTATAATTACCCCACCATACTGTTCAAAAATTTCTTTCAAATAAGAAAACCCCTTTCCATACTGAATTTCGTTTTACTGTTTGGAATATTTGGGAGGAAACTCCCGGATAAAAAAAGATAAATAAGATGGCTCTAATCATACCTGCTTTTTCTTTTTTTGTAAAGATATTTTTTCATTTTTATAAAAATTTTACATTTTCATTTTTCATTATGCTATAATAAAAAAGGCATGATTTTATGCCACAATTTTATATAAGAAATACAGGAGGACACATGAATAAATTTATTATTACCACCGACACTACCGCAGATTTGCCGGCAGATTATGTAGCAGAACATAATCTTGGCATGCTGTCACTCACTTATACTATAGACGGCAAAACCTATGACTGGGAACATCCAATGGATGTCAAAGAATTCTATGCAAAGATGCGCGCCGGCTCTCTGCCTACCACCTCTCAGGTCAACCCGGAAACTGCCCGCGAAATCTTTACAAAAATTGCCACGGAAAATGACTGTGATATTCTTCACATTGCCTTTTCCAGCGGACTCAGCGGCAGCTACTCCAGTACGAAAATTGCTGCAAGTGAAATGGAAGAAGATAATTTTCCACATAAAGTCGTTGTCGTAGACTCTCTCTGTGCTTCCATGGGAGAGGGACTTCTGGTTCACAAAGCTGTCCAGATGAAAGAAAATGGCGCCACTTTAGAAGAAACCGTAAAATGGCTGGAGGAAAATAAACTACATCTGGTACATAACTTTACGGTAGATGATTTGTTCCACCTTCACAGAGGCGGACGTGTTTCTAAAACCGCTGCGGTTCTTGGTACCATGATTAACTTAAAGCCGGTACTTCATGTAGATGATGAAGGTCATCTTATTATGGTTTCCAAGGTTCGTGGACGTAAAAAATCCCTGATTACCCTGGTTGACAATATGGAAAAGCAGATGGGCTCCTACCGTGACCAGAATGATATCGTATTTATCAGCCATGGTGATGCTTTAGAAGATGCACAGTTTGTTGCAAATCTTGTAAAAGAACGTTTTGGCATCGACAGCTTCTTAATCAATTATGTCGGTTCAACTATCGGTGCACATTCCGGTCCTGGAACGATTGCATTGTTCTATATGGGTGAATATCGATAAAACACCGGCAGATACAAACCGGTCAAAGTCAGCTTCTTACGGATGTCTGGCAAAATATCTGACAACTACGAGAAACACGCTTTGCGAGTTTCTCGAGTTATCGCGGTGCTCGCCAAATCTGCATGCAAGCATGCGATTTTTCTCGCTACTCGCGTAAATCAAAAAAGAGTTATTGTACCACGGTTTAAAATTCTGTGATACAATAACTCTTTTATTTATGTGAGAAACATGCTTTATCTGTTTCTTTATTTTTCTGCAGCTTCTTCTGCTTCTTTTTCTTCTACTTCTTTCTCATCCACTTTGATGCACAGTTCCTCTAACTGCTTCTCATCTACGATATCCGGGGCATTTGACATAAGGTCGGATGCATCCTTTACTTTCGGGAATGCGATGACATCACGGATGGAATCTGCATGTACCATATGCATAACCAGACGGTCAAGACCATAAGCCAGTCCTGCGTGTGGTGGTACACCATAGGAGAATGCATCCAGAAGGAATCCAAACTGCTCATGTGCTCTCTCTTTTGTAAAGCCAAGAACCTCAAACATTTTCTCCTGAATATCACTCTGGTGGATACGGACAGAACCACCGCCTAACTCGGTACCATTTAATACGATGTCATATGCTTTGGCACGTACTGCACCCGGATCTGTATCAATCTTATCCCAGTCCTCTTCCATTGGCATGGTAAACGGATGATGCATTGCCATATAACGATTCTCTTCGTCTGACCACTCCAACAATGGGAACTCTGTAATCCAGAGGAAATTATACTGGTTCGGGTCTAAGAGGTCTAATTCTTTGGCAATTTCAAGACGAAGTGCACCTAATACATTCCATACAATTTTATTCTTGTCTGCTGCAAATAAAAGCAGGTCTCCCGGCTTTCCGTCCATTGCTGCTACCAGATTCTTCAATTCCTCTTCTGTCATGAATTTTGCAAAGGATGATTTATAGCTGCCATCTTCCTGTACAGAAAGATAAGCAAGTCCTTTTGCTCCATAGCCTTTTGCAAACTCTACCAGCTTGTCAATCTTCTTTCTTGGCATTGCGCCCTGTCCTTCTGCATTGATACCACGGACAGAACCACCCTGCTCTAACGCACTGGTAAATACACCAAAACCGCAATCTTTTACAATATCAGATACATCCTTTAATTCCATTCCAAAACGGGTATCCGGCTTATCAGAACCAAAACGATCCATTGCTTCCTGCCAAGGCATTCTCTTAAGTGGAAGTTCTACATCTACACCGATGGCTTCTTTGAAAATGTATTTTAACAGACGCTCATTGACATCTAATACATCATCAATATCTACAAAAGAAAGCTCCATATCTGCCTGGGTAAATTCCGGCTGACGGTCTGCACGTAAATCCTCATCACGGAAACATTTTGCAATCTGGAAATAACGGTCATATCCGGATGCCATCAGAAGCTGTTTGAAAAGCTGTGGTGACTGCGGCAATGCATAAAAGCTGCCCGGATGTATACGGCTTGGCACCAGATAATCTCTTGCACCTTCCGGTGTAGATTTACAAAGAATCGGAGTTTCAATCTCTAAGAAACCTTCTTTTGCCATAAAATCACGCATCAGATATGCTACTTTACTACGCAGCATCAGGTTACGCTGGATATCCGGTCTACGTAAATCAAGATAACGATATTTTAAACGAATCTCATCTTTGGTCTGGCTGTTCTCTTCAATCTGAAATGGCGGTGTCTGTGATTCTGAGAGAATACGGATACTCTCAGCAATTACCTCAATATCACCGGTCTTTAAATTCTCATTAACTGCTGCAGAACGCTTCTGCACGGTTCCTTCGACTGCAATAACAAACTCGCTACGCAGTGTTCCCGCTTTGGCAAAGCCTTCGCTTCCTACCTTTGGCTCGTCGAATACAAGCTGCAGAATTCCGGAACGGTCTCTTAAATCTATGAATATAAGACTTCCTAAATTTCTTCTTTTCTGTACCCATCCCATGACGGTAACTTTTTCTCCAATATTGGCATTGGATACTTCTGTACATCTATGGGTTCTGTGTAATCCCTGCATGGATTCTGACATTTTCTTATCCTCCTAAAAATCTTATCAAAATCATTCCATTTTCTGCTTCTTGCAGAAAAACAGACTATCTGTTAAAAAACTCCACAAATTCTTCATAACCCTCTGCCGTAAGCTTCTCCTTCTGGAACTTCTTGTTCTTATTCATACGAACCACTAATACCTGGGTTCCTTCGGAACGTTCCTTCTGAGCCTGTGCAATTACCTCCTGCAGCTTATCAGCCGGATATCCCTTTTCGATGAGATATGCCTTCTTCGCTGCCTGTCCCGGAATCTTAAATCCGCTCTCTAAGAGCAGAAGAATGATTCTTTCAAAACCGATGGAAAATCCACATGCAGGTACATCGTTGCCGGTAAATCTTCCAACCATCTTATCATAACGGCCACCTCCGCCACAGCTTCCGCCGAACTCCGGCATAGCTATTTCAAAAATAGTTCCTGTATAATAACCCATGCCACGCACTAAAGTCGGGTCAAATACCATTTTAAAGTCTGCTGCTTTGGTTGCTTCTACGCTGTCGATAATCTCTGTCAGGTTCTGCTTTACTTCTTCCTCTAAAAATCCTGCTTCAATTAATGTATCACATAAGGTAACCAGTCCGTTTTCGGTACCTTCTGCTTTTTCAAATAAGGATAAGTACTTATCGACCGCTTCTTCTGCAAAACCTTCCTTTTTCAGTTCTTCTGCGACTCCGTCCAGCCCAATCTTGTCCATCTTGTCTAAGATGATAAATACAAGGTCGTAGCTTTCTTCCGGAAATCCGCTGTAAGCTGCCATTGCTTTTAAAATGCGGCGTTCATTGATTCGGATTTCAAAATTCTTAAATCCAATCTTGCCGAGGGTTGTAGTTGTTGCAAGAATCAGCTCAATCTCTGCCAGATTGGACGGCTCTCCTAAAATGTCAATATCGCACTGCATGAACTGACGATAACGCCCTCTCTGAGGACGGTCAGCACGCCACACATTTCCCATCTGTAATGCCTTAAACGGGGATGGGAGCTGGTTACTGTTATTGGAATAGAATCTTACCAGCGGAACGGTAAGGTCGTAACGCATACCAAAATCCACTACATCTTCTTCTTTTTCTGCTGTCTCTAAGTTCAGCTTTTCACCACGTTTTAATACTTTGAAAATGAGTTTTTCATTTTCTCCACCCTGTTTGCTGGTGAGGTTTGCAATATTCTCCATACAAGGAGTTTCAATTGGTGTAAATCCAAAACTCCGGTAGGTCTCTTTGATTACATTCTGCACATAATCACGAATCTGCATCTCCTCCGGTAAAATATCCTTCATGCCTGTAACCGGCTTCTTACTCAATGCCATGAAATTTCCTCCATTTTCCGAGATAAGCATTTTATCTATTTTTCTTATTATATATTTGTATTCATACAGAACTATTATATTTTTCGTGTTCTGATATGTCAACCGCTTTTATTCCTTTGTAAAGAGCCAGCTCTTCCGTTCAATCATCTCATCAATCCTTGTGATATACTGTGCCACATCCTTGACATTCTCGGCACGTTCAATCCGGTGTGTGCCATCGGGATTTGGCTGTACCCAGACACGCTTCGTAGATGCACCAGCACCACAGGCTACAATACTCTGTTTCTCTTCCATAATAAGAACATTGTATACACCGGCTTTTCCCGGTGCTGCATAGCCTACGTTTTCAAAATTGCCTGCCATATTCTTCTGGCGGTATAAATAATATGGGAAAAGGCCCATTTCTTCTGCCACTTTCGAAGTCAGTGCGATATGGTCTGCGGTATTGACAATTTCAAAATCCTGATAACGCTCTCTTTGTATATTCAGCCTTGCTGCACGCTTGATGGCAAGTGAGTGAACCGTCAGATTATCCGGTGCTAACTTCCGGATTACTTCCATGGTATCTGCTACATCCGAAAGACTTTCTCCCGGAAGTCCTACGATTAAATCCATATTGATATTATCAAAGCCTAATTCTCTTGCCAGATAAAAGCTGTCAATGGTCTGCTGTACGGTATGATGTCGTCCAATCAAATCCAGAGTTTCCTGTTTCATGGTCTGTGGATTAATGGAAATTCTGCTGATATCATGATTGCGAAGCACCATAAGCTTCTCTTTTGTAATACTGTCCGGTCTTCCGGCTTCCACTGTAAATTCCACTAAATCTGATAAATCAAAACTACATTTAATCTTTCGAATCAATCTGTCTAACTGTTTCGGATTTAATGTGGTCGGTGTTCCACCACCGATATAAATGCTGTTTAATTTCTTATGTGCAAATTTGACCGCTGTATAATCCAGTTCCTTTTCCAGTGCACTTAAGTAGTCATCCATGCGGTTTTTCCAGGCTGACATGGAATAAGAAGTAAAGGAACAGTAAAGGCAGGTCGTCGGGCAGAATGGAATTCCAATATAAAGGCTGTAGCCTTCTTCGTAGTCTAATTTGTGTAAAAGTTCCAACTCCCGCTCTGCAATTTCAATACTGAGCTTTATCTTCTCATCGGAGGTAAAATACGTTTCCTTCATATAGCGGGCAATTTCTTCCTCGCTCTTACCCTCTTCTAAAAGCGCCATCGGAATCTTCGTCGGACGGATACCGGTAAGATTTCCCCACGGAAGCTCCACTCCGGTATATTCTGACAATAACCGATACAGTGTCCGCTTTAAACTGTTCTTGGTCTCCTTGCGGTTTGTATAATCTACTGCTACACATTTTGTAATTCCGGTCTGATTCGCATTGTCTTCCGAAGCCTCCACCCGTTTCCAGGAAAAAATGATTTCTTCCGGTGCAAACTGTACATCCATGTGATAATGTACCGGCTCTTCTTTTTTCTCCTTATCCTTCGTGGAAACATATACCTCTTCCTTCGGATAAAATGCCTTTACCAGCGAATGGATATCATATTCAAATTCTGCTTTATCTAATAATACTGTTATCATGATTCGTCCTTATAAATACGGATTATGCATCCGCTCATAGCCTATTAAAGTGCTTTCGTCATGTCCGGTATACACGGTCACATCATCCGGCAGCGGCATCAGTTTTTCTCTGATTGCCCGGATTAAATCCGATGCACTTCCTCTTGGGAAATCGGTTCTTCCCACAGATTCCTGAAACAGCGTATCTCCGCTGAAAAGAATCTTCTCATCTGCAATATAATAGCAGCATCCGCCAATGGTATGCCCCGGTGTAAAAAATACACGGATGGAAAATCCTGCAAGATTTAATACTTCTTCGTCTTTTACGAAAATATCTGCATGATAGACCTTATGCTCTCCTATCATCCCGCAAAGGTTAAGTCCCGGGTCTTCCAAGGTCTCCCTCTCTGCCTCATGGGCATAAATGGAAATCTGGTATTTATCTGCAAGCGCTTCTGCTGCTCCTGCATGGTCAAAATGTCCATGGGTCAGAAGGATTGCCACCGGTTTTGCTCCGGTTTTCTCAATCTGCTTTTCAATCAACTGTGCCTGGTCTCCCGGGTCTACCACAAGAAGTTCTCCTGTCTTATGATTTACCAGAAGATAGCAGTTGGTGCAGACTGGTCCCACGATATATCGTAATACTTCTGTCTGTTCTGTCATAATTTTCCTCTTCTATAATATAACTGTCTTTGAATGCTTCATAAATCAGCAATTTATTCTGCTAATATTTTATCAGCCGGTAGTACGTTCAATATCAATCACGCTCTCTACCTGACGGATTTTTTCTATTAAGCTGCTCAATTCCTCTTTGCCTTTGGTATTAAAGGAAATAGAAATGGTCGCAACACCCTGTTTGCTGGTCTTGGAATTAATGGAACTGATATCAATTTCCCGTTCGGTGAAAATTCTGGTAATATCTACTAAAAGTCCGGTACGGTTATTACCAAATATTTTAATCTCAGCAAGATAAAGTCCATTGTCACCCTGCTCTGCACCCTGCTGCCACTCTGCATCAATCAAACGCACTTTTTCCAGCTCGGAAAGGTTCATGATATTAATGCAATCGGTACGATGAATAGAAACACCACGGCCTCTTGTGACAAATCCTACAATTTCATCTCCCGGCACCGGGCTGCAGCATTTGGAAAAATGCACTGCCACATCATAAAGTCCTTTTACAATGATACCACTCTTGGATTTCTGTGGAACTGCCTTATCCTTATTCTCGGAAGACACATTGTTCAATACATCCTCATCGGTAAGCTGGATTGGGTGGTCTTTCCGGTACTCCTCCAGCATCTTATTCACGACCTGACCTTCTTTCAGTCCGCCGTGTCCTAAGGTTGCCAGTGCGGAATCCCAGTCATGGAATCCATATTTCCGCATAACCTTACTCTGATATTCCGGTTTGTTAATATCCGTAAGATTAATGGATTTTGCCTTACAATACTGGGCAATCAGTTCCTTGCCCTTTACGATATTTTCTTCTTTTAACTCACTCCGGAACCACTGGTTAATCTTATTTTTTGCCTGTGTACTCTTAACAATATTTAACCAGTCACGGCTCGGTCCCTTGGAATTCTGGGACGTGATAATCTCAATACGGTCACCGTTCTGAATCTCGTAATCAATTGGAACTAATTTACCATTTACCTTGGCTCCAATCATCTTATTTCCAACTGCCGAGTGGATACTGTACGCAAAGTCTACCGGTGTAGAACCCGTTGGCAGGTTCTTTACATCTCCGGACGGAGTAAAGCAGAATACCGTATCAGAAAAGAGGTTCAAATCACTCTTTAACAGGCTCATGAACTCTTTATTATCTGACATGTCTTTCTGCCATTCCAAAATCTGGCGCAGCCAGCTTAACTTCTCTTCCTCTGATTTGGTGGTAGCCACTGTGCCGCCGTTATTGGCAGCTTCCTTATATTTCCAGTGGGCAGCGATACCATATTCTGCGGTACGATGCATCTCAAAGGTACGAATCTGAATCTCAAACGGCTGTCCGGTCGGTCCAATCAGTGTGGTGTGGAGGGACTGATACATATTCGGCTTTGGCATAGCAATATAATCTTTAAAACGTCCCGGGATTGGTTTATACATCTCATGGATGACACCCAGTGCTGCATAGCAGTCCTTGACATTATCCACGATAATTCTTATGGCAAATAAATCATAAATCTGGTCTAAGGTCTTATGCTGATTGACCATTTTCTTATAAATAGAGAAGAAATGCTTTGCTCTTCCATCAATCTGTGCCTTGATTCCTGCATTTTCAATATGTTTACTCACTTCTTTTACAAGGCTCTGCACATAATCATCACGGACACTCTTACGAAGTGCAACCTTTTCTACCAGATCGTAATATGCTTCCGGCTCCAGATACTTTAAGGAAAGGTCATCTAATTCGATTTTAATTTTAGAAATACCAAGACGCTGTGCAATCGGCGCATAGATGTCCATGGTCTCTCTTGCTTTTTCCTTCTGCTTCTCCGGTGTCATATATTTTAACGTACGCATATTGTGCAGCCGGTCTGCCAGCTTGATTAAGATAACACGGATATCCTTTGCCATGGCAAGGAACATTTTTCTTAAGTTCTCTGCCTGAACCTCGACTTTATCCGCATCATAAGATAACTGACCCAGCTTTGTAACGCCATCCACCAAAAGGGCAATCTCTTCTGAAAACTCCGAAGCAATCTCCTCTACTGTCATGACGGTATCCTCTACGACATCATGAAGCAGTCCGGCTACGATAGTCTCTTTATCCAGCTCCAGCTCCGCTAAAATAATTGCCACACACAACGGATGAATGATATATGCTTCACCGGATTTTCGTACCTGTCCCTTATGTGCCGTATCCGCTGTCTTATATGCCTTTTCAATCAAAGAAATATCTGTCGATGGGTGATATTTCTTCACGCTTGCAATCAGCTCCTGATACAGGCTCTCCGGACTGACGAATTCCTGCATGGTCTTTATGTTGTCATCCTTAGACACCACTTCATTTTCTAATTCTTCTAATTCTTCTGTTGTAATATCTGCCATAATTCACACCAACTTTTTTGCGTTTTATCCCACTTTTAACTATGATTTTTCATTATAATAAAAAATATATAAAAATGCAATCTTTTATACTTGCCATTTTCCCCCGGAAACCTTATACTTTATGGCTGAATGGCAGATATTTTCTATCTCTTTTAGAAAGGAGTTTTCCCTTATGCATCCAGTTATATTATTTTACAATTTAGAAAACAGCAAAGGCAGAACATTAAAAATGCTCTGCCTCCGGTTAAAAATAAAAATCCGTATTATCACCAAAGAACAATATAACCAGACTTTAGGTGCCCTCGCAGGGATTGATGGCTTCCCTTTGAAAGAAGAGGTCTATACCGGCGATGGTTTCACCGACGAAATGCTGGTATTCAAAGGCTTTGATAATGCTCTTTTAGACCGTTTCCTGGTGGAATTTAAAAAGCTTCATCTTACCAGAATCGGACTGAAAGCCGTTCTCACGGAGCACAATATCAACTGGGATTCCATTGCACTTCATGAAGAACTCTTAGCGGAAGATAAGAAAATGCATGAAAATTAATCTTCTCCTGCAATTTCTATGGTGTATGCTGCCTGAAAGCATGCACCCTGTGCTAACACATGTCCCCATTCCCTTTCTTCCAAACTTCCGTTAAAATCCTCTTTATCGCATCTTCCAAACCAAGGTTCAATGGCTGCATACGGTGCATTCTTCTTCTCTGCTGACCAGAGTCCAAATAACGGAGCTTCCGGGAAATACACATTTAAGTAATTCTTTCCTTCCGGATCACGCAAAGATACTTCATGAGTCTGGTTATTCTCTATCACATAAGCACCATTGTCAAAGAAATCCTTCGTAAATGCTGCAAATCCATTTTCTAACTTAAGCTCACTTTTGCTGTTTAATGCCAGTCCGGATTCTACGTCAAAATCACGACAGATGACATTTCCATTCATATGCATGTCATAGCCATAACCGCTCTTGTCCGCTTCGCCATGTACCGGGCAGGAGAAGCATGGATGGAATCCACAGGAAAAATACATTTTTTCCTTGCCGGTATTCTTAATGTTCCATGTGATTTCCAGTCTGTTGCCATTCATATGATAGATTAATTCCATCTCATAATCGAAGGGATATTTTTCTTTTGTTGTATCATCGGACTGATGGGTAAAAACGAGTGTATTTTCATCTTTTTTCTCCACCTTCCACTCTACATCACGGACATAACCGTGCTGTCCCATCTTGTAAGTCTTTCCCTGATAATGATAGACTCCGTCTTTTAAGCTTCCAACAATCGGAAACAGATTTGGTGCACTCCGTTTGTAATACTCCGGATTGCTGCACCACATGTACTCAATGTTACTTTTCTTTCCAAGCACAGATTTCAGTTCTGCCCCAAGGGACTCAACTTCCACCTTCATGCTCGCGTTTTCCATGGAATAACGCATATTCTCTCAACCTCTTTTCTCGTATTCTATGATCTGACATCACAGTATCCAGCACCTGATAAAATCGTCTGCTGTGATTTGCTTCTACCAGGTGTGCCAGTTCATGAGCAGCAACATATTCTGCGCATTCTAACGGAAGGTCTGCCAGTACTTTATTCAAAGTAATGGATGCCTTTGCCTTGCAGCAGCTCCCATAGCGGCTGGTCATGCTGCGGAATCTGACCGTTGGCATAGAAATATGATAATCCCGAAACAGTTCATACTCCTGTAGCAGTATATCTCTTAAATACTGCTCTTTCTGCCGGTTCCACTCCAGTGCATCCACATCTATCCTCTGCTGATTTGCAAGCTTCTTTTGCATCATACGGATCCACTCCGCCTTGCTCTGCACAAATGCATCCACTTTCTTTTTGCTCATGCGATAGGGCATCGTTACTGTCACTGCGCCATTGGCTTTTACCCGGATGATAATATTCTTTACTTTTTTTGGTGTCAGTTCATATTGTATTGTATTCTCCATTTCATTATTATAGCTTTTTGGTGCAGGCACTGACAAGCCTTTTTCTTGTTTTCCTTTTGCTATTTCTGTCGTATCATTTTATACTGTTACTCCGCCTCTGTCTCCGGGGCAGCCGCTGCTTTTCCCAGGGCATCATCAATGGCGTGAATCAGCACCATGGACGTATACTGGTTATCATCGGAATAGCTGAGATTATCCGTTGACTGATTTTCATATATCTGTTCTTTCAAATTATCCAGTGCCGGCTGCATCAACGGATACATTGCGGTTACAGTTTCATCGAGATTTACCAGAGAAATGGAATTGATTTTATTCTCATCCACCACAACCTCCACATCCACGGTTTTATCATTAAATATGATGGAAGACGTATATACCCCTGCCACATATTTCATGGTCTCCCGGCTCTCCTCATCTTTATCCGGAGAAAACATATAGACCAACAATAATACCAGTAATATTCCAAGTACCGCAAAAATTCCTGTGTAAATCAGTTCCTTCATATGAAGCACTACAATCTTTGTCTTTGCACTCAAGGGAGTCCTCCTGCTTTCTTGCTTATTGTATTTTATGTGAAAACTTTTCTAATATTACACTTGACAAACCCTTTTTCTTATAGTATAGTAAATTTCGTGTTCAGCACAAATGCGATAGTGGCGTAGTTGGTAACGCGCGACCTTGCCAAGGTCGAGACCGCGGGTTCGAGCCCCGTCTATCGCTCTATTTTTTTAGGATGCTGTAAGCCTTGATTTATGCGGGTTTACAGCATTTTTCTAATTCTTAAATTCTTGCTTTCTTAACCAGATTTTTGCTATTTTGGGTTAAGAAAATGTCTTTCATTCAATGCCTGTTTTGCAACCACTAAATTTGTTCCTACATAATAGTTCTTTTCTGCAACCTTTGGTGTGTTTCCAAATATGGTTGATGCTAAAATAATGTTTCCGTTTGTCGCATTTATTACTTCCGTAAGAAGGTTTTTCAGGAAAAGAATACTTTGATAAAATTTTTAACCTTTCTGTCATTTCATGTGCCAATCGTACATCTTCGGGTAAAATTTTATCTTAACAACTAAGGTCTGCTCTGCTGCAATTCCTTTGTAATCACAGCTGTATTTGAAATAACTCATTCCATGACGGCAGGTATATTTTGCTTCATCCAGTGATTTGCCAACCGGCTGCCAGGAAACACTCCAGTAATCTCCGTCTTCTTCATCGCGGATATATACATAATGTCCCGGACGATCCATTGGAACTCCATTCGCCCGGAATCTTGTTACACGATGATACTCCGGTGTCTTGTAAAACATATAGCCCCCGCTGTATGATTTACGACCACACAGGTATCTTTTACGCCAAGGTAGTTTGTCCAGGATGCCGGCAAATCCACCCGGTCAATTACATATTCTCTTTTCTCATTGTCAAAATATCCGTATTGCTTGATGGTAAACTGTCTTTCCAATGTTTGACAAAGGCACTGTATTGTTCGTCAACTACGGATGCATGATAAGGTCTGTTAGGGGCACTTAGAATTTCGTCTGTTATCCGGCAACGCTGGCACAGGGAAGTGCCAGCGAGGCGCATTTGAACATGGATGTGAATTTGCGCCGGTTGCCGGAACAGATACTATTTATAACAAAATTCTTAGTGCCCCTTGCAGATTTTATGTTGCATCCGTAGTTGTCGGACAGTGCAGTGCCCCTGTCAAAGCAACGGAAAGACAGTTTACCATCAAGCAAAACCAATATTTAAGAACTGCTGGCATTCCAGTACATATCATCCAGATGTTCTTCGATATCCAAACTTTTTAAAATAAATATATTTTTCTTCCCAATTGCCTGTTATATCGGATGCCAAAAAGGGACAGCAATTAAAATCGCTGTCCCTTCTATATTTTCGTATATCCTTATGATACTGACTTATAATGCCTTAATTCTCTCTAATGCTGCAACTGAATTCTCATATGTTCCGAATGCTGTCAGTCTGAAGTATCCTTCTCCACTTGGTCCGAATCCGGATCCCGGTGTTCCTACTACATTGGCATTTTCTAAGAGGTAATCAAAGAAATCCCAGGATGTCATCTGCTCCGGTGTCTTTAACCAGATATATGGTGCATTTACGCCACCGAATACTTCGAAGCCTGCTTCTTTAAGACCGGTTTTGATTACGCTTGCATTTTTCATGTAATATGCAACCTGTTCTTTCAACTGTGCTTTTCCAGCTTCGGAATATACTGCTTCACCGGCACGCTGTACGATATAAGGTGCGCCGTTGAATTTGGTGCCGTGACGTCTTGCCCACATATCATGTAAAGATATGCCATTGCATTTCAAATTCTTTGGTACTACAGTATATCCAAGACGTACTCCGGTAAATCCTGCATTCTTTGAAAAGCTCTTAATCTCGATGGCACAGGTCTGTGCTCCTTCACATTCGTAAATGGTATGAGCAACATCTGCTTCTGAAATGTATGCTTCATAAGCACCATCATAGATAATCAGTGCGCCTTCTTTATTGGCATAATCTACCCATTCCTGTAACTGTGCTTTGGTGATGGTTGTTCCGGTTGGGTTATTTGGCAGGCACAGATAAATTACATCCGGTGTCTCCTTCGGGAATTCCGGCACGAAATTATTTTCTCTGGTACATGGCATATAAATTACATTGCTCCACATCTGGGTATCCGGGTTATATGTACCGGTTCTTCCAGCCATAACATTGGAATCCACATATACCGGGTATACCGGGTCACATACAGCAATTCTTACATCCGGTCCGAATAATTCCTGAATATTTCCAGAATCACTCTTTGCTCCATCGGATACGAAAATTTCATCTGCTTCGATTGCACATCCTCTTGCCTGATAATCATTTTTTACAATAGCATTACGCAGGAAATCATATCCCAAATCCGGTGCATATCCATGGAAGGTTGCAGGATCTGCCATCTCATCAACTGCCTTATGTAAAGCCTCAATAATTGCCGGAGCGATTGGCTGGGTGACATCCCCGATTCCAAGACGGATGATATTCTTATCCGGATTTGCCTGGGTAAATGCATTTACCTTTTTGGCAATGGTACTGAATAAATAGCTTCCTGGTAATTTCTGGTAGTTTTCATTAATCTGATACATAATATCTCCTTTTCTTCTCTCTAAATAATCTACTATATTTAACCTATTTTTCATACTTATGCATGCATAAGGCTCAAAATCATCTGTGCCGTCTCGATGAGTCTGGTTCCATTATCCATACTTCGTTTCTGGATATACCGGTGTGCTTCTTCTTCACTCATGTTATTTCGTACCATCAGAAGTTCTTTAGCATCCTGTAACATGCGTTTTTCCTCTTCGCTCCGTACCTTCGGTTCCGTACGCCGTTTCTTACGCATTCTGGTAATAGTATAAGACATGGTCTCTACCGTCTGTATCAGTTCGTGCACTTTAAGCGGCATGGAAAGGCACATAATATCAGCAACTTCATGCTCATTACAGATATCCGGCGAAGCAACAAGAAGCATCTGAAATGTAGCAGGAATATATTCATGCAGTTCTGTATACATCATGTCCACAAATCTTGGACTGCAGACCAATATACCTCCATCTAACGAATTCGCATACTGCAATGCCTGAGCCCCTGTTGTGACTGCTGCATCTACATGAAATCCACTGCGCACAAGTATATTTTTTATACTTTTGGCATTTTCTATCTTAGGGAATGCAACAATAACATTAATCAAGTTCTTATCTCCTGTAGCATTTTCTTACATCTACTAAATCTTATACAGATACTCATCAATCTCCCACTGTGTCACCTGGGCTCTGTAGTCCGCCCACTCAGCCTTCTTGGCTTCTGCATATTTCTCTGTAATATGTGGTCCTAAAACCCCTTTGATATAATCATCGTGTTCGAACTCTTCGATTGCTTCCATTAAATCTCCCGGAAGTGATTCAATACCCTTTTCCGCTTTCCTGGAAAGTCTCATTTCAAATACATTTTCTCTTACCTCTTCCGGTGGCATAATCTTATTTTCAATTCCATCTAAGCCTGCTGCAAGGCATACTGCCAATGCCAGATATGGATTGGCTGCCGGGTCCGGACATCTTAATTCCACCCTGGTTCCTGCCCCTCTGGATGCCGGAATACGAATCAGCGGACTGCGGTTCGTTGCAGACCATGCAATGTAAATCGGTGCTTCATAGCCCGGAACCAGTCTCTTATAGGAATTTACCAGTGGGTTGGTGATAGCGGACATACCTTTCATATGTTTCATTATTCCGCCAATGAAATAATATGCTTCTTTGCTCAAACCAAGTTCACCGGATGGGTCATCAAATATATTTTTTCCATTCTGGGAAAGTGACATATTAATATGCATGCCGGAACCGTTGATTCCATATTTTGGCTTTGGCATAAAGCTTGCAAATAAGCCATGACGCTTTGCAATGGTCTTAACTGCCAGTTTAAAAGTCATAATCTTATCGGCTGTTGCCAATGCTTCATCATAACGGAAATCAATTTCATGCTGTGCCGGTGCTACTTCATGATGGGATGCCTCGATTTCAAATCCCATATCCTCTAAAGTCAGCACCATATCACGTCTTGCATTTTCACCTAAGTCTACCGGTCCTAAGTCAAAGTATCCTGCTTTCTCATGGGAAACGGTTGTGGGCTGACCATTGTCATCGGTATGGAATAAGAAAAATTCACACTCTGGTCCTACCTCAAAGGTATAGCCCATCTTTGCTGCACGCGCAATCTCTTTCCGCAATACGTATCTTGGGTCTCCTTCGAAAGGTGTTCCGTCTGCACAATAAACGTCACAGATAATTCTTGCAACTTTTCCCTGCTGTGGTCTCCATGGGAAAATAGTAAATGTGTCTAAATCCGGGTAAAGATACATATCGGACTCCTCAATCCGGACAAAGCCTTCTATGGATGAGCCGTCAAACATACACTGATTATTCAGTGCCTTCTCTAACTGACTTCGTGTAATTGCCACATTTTTTAAGGTTCCAAACATATCCGTAAACTGAAGCCGGATAAATTCCACATCTTCTTCATCTGCCATACGGATAATATCCTGTTTTGTATACTTCATACTGCCGCTCTCCTTTTCCTTATACTTGATTTATATACTGCAGAACCTCTTTATATGCCATTCTGCCGCCAAACAGGTCTAATGCACTGCCTATCGTCACATTAAGCCTGCCTTTTCCATGTTCTTTTAACTGCTTTAAATCTTCAAAACTGCCGACTCCTCCGGCATATGTAATTGGAATTCTGCCCCAGTCTCCTAACATTTCTGCCAGTGGGACTTCAATGCCGGATGCTTTTCCCTCTACATCTACTGCATGTACTAAAAATTCATCCGCATATTCCTTTAATTTATCTAATAACTCCGGCGTGATTTTCTCTTCGGTAAATTTCTGCCAGCGGTCTGTCACTATATAGTAGTCGCCATCTTTTTTCCGGCAGCTCAAATCCAGAACCAGATGCTCTTTTCCTACTGCTGCAAGAATTTTTTCCAGATTATTATAATTTACTTTTCCATCCTTAAATACATAGGATGTCACAATTACATGACTGGCTCCTGCCTCGATAAATTCTTTGGCATTCTCTGCATGAATGCCGCCGCCAACCTGCATACCACCCGGATATGTGTGAAGTGCAAGCAGTGCCTGACGTTTCGTTTCTTTATAATAAGAACTGTCTGACGGATTCAGCAGAATGATATGTCCGCCACGAATCTTATCTTTTTTATAAAATTCTGCAAAATAAGCGGCATCCTGTTCCGCCACAAAATTCTCTTTTGCCTGATTTCCTTCATCCTTAAGACTTCCGCCCACAATCTGCTTGACCTTGCCATTATGGATGTCTATGCACGGTCGAAATTCCATCCTTTTTCCCCCTCTGTTTGAAAAAAGGACAACGTTCACCCTTGGTTGACCCCGTTGTCCGTCTAAAAGAATAACATATTTTTGTATAAAATGGAATAGTTGTTTTAACAATTGACAGTATATTATTTTTTTGCTAGAATTGAGAAATTAAAGGCTTTATTATATTACACACTTTTTAATAAGAAAGAGAGGAAACGAGAAAATGGGTAAAATTATCGGTGAAGGAATTACATTTGATGATGTTTTGCTGGTTCCTGCATATTCGGAAGTTACTCCTAATATGATTGATCTTACCACTTACCTGACTAAGAAAATCAAATTGAACATTCCAATGATGAGTGCTGGAATGGACACAGTAACTGAACATCGCATGGCAATAGCTATGGCAAGACAGGGTGGTATCGGAATCATCCACAAAAACATGTCTATCGAGGCTCAGGCGGAGGAAGTGGACAAGGTAAAACGTTCCGAAAATGGAGTTATCACAGACCCATTTTTCTTATCCCCAGATCATACATTAGCTGACGCAGAAGATTTAATGCACAACTTCCGCATTTCCGGAGTTCCTATTACAGAAAACGGAAAATTAGTCGGCATCATCACCAATCGTGATTTGAAATTCGAAACAGATTATACAAAGAAAATTAAAGAAAGCATGACTTCCGAAGGTCTTATTACTGCTCCGGAAGGAATCACATTAGACGAAGCGAAAAAAATTCTCGCTAAGGCAAGAAAAGAAAAGCTTCCAATTGTTGATAAAGATTTTCACTTAAAAGGCCTTATCACAATCAAAGATATTGAAAAACAGATTAAATATCCATTATCCGCAAAGGATGACCAGGGTAGACTGCTTTGTGGTGCTGCTGTTGGTATTACTGCTAACATGATGGACCGTATCGATGCACTGGTAAAATCCCATGTCGATGTAATCGTTGTAGATTCCGCGCATGGACATTCCTTAAATATCTTAAATGCAGTTAAGAAAATCAAAGCTGCTTATCCTGATCTTCAGGTTATCGCAGGTAACGTAGCAACCGGTGAAGCAACCAGGTCTTTAATTGAAGCTGGTGCTGATGCTGTTAAGGTTGGTATCGGACCTGGTTCTATCTGCACTACCCGTGTGGTTGCAGGTATTGGTGTTCCTCAGATTACTGCTGTCATGGATGCCTTTGCAGTTGCAAAAGAATATGGTATTCCAATCATCGCCGATGGTGGTATCAAGTACTCCGGAGACATGACCAAGGCTTTAGCTGCCGGCGGTAATGTATGTATGATGGGAAGTATGTTCGCAGGATGTGACGAAGCTCCTGGAACTTTCGAATTATATCAGGGAAGAAAATACAAAGTTTACCGTGGTATGGGTTCTCTTGCAGCTATGGAAAACGGAAGCAAAGACCGTTACTTCCAGGAAGGTGCTAAGAAGCTTGTTCCGGAAGGTGTTGAAGGACGTGTGGCTTACAAGGGAAGCCTTGAAGATACCGTATTCCAGTTAATTGGTGGTATCCGTTCCGGTATGGGTTACTGCGGATGTCCTACTATTCCAGAATTACAGGAAAGAGGCCGTTTCGTTAAGATTACTGCTGCTTCCTTAAAGGAAAGTCATCCACATGACATTCATATCACAAAAGAAGCACCAAACTACAGTATTGATGACAAATAAATTTTTCACCAAGAGAAACAATTTTATATGAGCCATCGTGGTACTCATATTATACAAAAAAGGATTGAAAACTTTTCATTGAGTTTTCAATCCTTTTTTTGCATTTAAAAATCTTTATTCAAAACTATCTTGCCGTTTTTGCATTATTATTACCATTTCCATTGGTTCCGGTTGTCGCATCATCCACAGCATCTTTAATTCCGGTTCCGGCATCATCTACTGCATCATCTACACCATCTACAATATCTTCTGCGCCATCTACTACTCCATCTGTCACATCATTTACCACACCGTCGCCATTATCTCCATTGTTTGTGGTATTGTCACGATTATTCTTGTCATTTGTGTTATTCTTATTGTCTGTGTCATTCTTATTGGTAGTATTGTTACTTCCTGCTCCGTTTTCCGTAGTATTTTCCTCATTTCCATTCCTATTACCACAGGCTGCCATACTGCCAAAGAGGCACACTACCATCATGGTCAACACCAGTTTTCTTAATTTCTTCATGTTCAATATCTCCTTTTTATTGATTTCAAGTTTATTGTTTCCAACCTATCCTTTTCTATGCATCTTCTGTGTGGATTTTCTACTTTCTCATCTTTGGTTCAAATATCAGGGATGCCAGATAGGCAAATACCAATGCAGCAGAGATTCCTACCGCCGTTGCCGTAAATCCACCCATGAAGATTCCGATAAATCCATTGGTATCAACTGCTTCCTTAATTCCCTTAAACAGCGTATTGCCAAAGCCTAACAATGGCACCGATGCTCCCGCCCCTGCAAATTCCACGAAAGGCGGATATACACCGGTTGCTCCCAAAACAGCTCCGGAACATACCAATAGCACCATAATCCGTCCCGGCTGCATTTTCGTTTTTTCCATTAAAATCTGGCAGAGGGCACATATCAGGCCTCCTACCCAGAATGCATTTACATAATCCATGTGTTCTTTTCCTTTCTTCCATCATTCTTATCAAAACTATTATTACTTTTTATTATCTACCAGGCTTTTGTTACGGCACATACTCAAGCATTACTCCATGGGCAATTCCCGGTACATTTTTCCCTTCGTTATAACTTACTGTGGAAAGCAATGCTCCGGTTGGCACAAATAACACCTTTTTCCATTCCCCTGAAATAATCTTTGGCAGATAATAGGCAGATAAAACAGAAGCACTGCAGCCACAGCCACTTCCGCCAGCATCCGTATCCTGTTCTTTTGCATCAAAAATTTCGATTCCGCAATCTGAATGATTGTTCTCGATGTCATAGCCCTTTTTCTTTAGCAAATCAAATAGAATTTCCTGTCCGACAGTTCCTAAATCCCCTGTTATAATACGGTCATATTCTTCCGGCTTGCTTCCAAAATCCGTAAAATGTGCTGCTATGGTATCTGCTGCTGCCGGAGCCATCGCTGCTCCCATATTTAAGGAATCATGAATTCCATAGTCCACAATTTTTCCGGTGGTGATTCCACTGATTTTTACATGAGTCCGTTGGGTGGACAATACATAGGCACCACTTCCGGTAACCGTCCAGGTAGCCGACATGGGGCGCTGATTCCCATATTCCAGCGGAAATCGGAACTGTTTCTCCGCGCTGGCAAAATGACTGGATGTAATCGTCAGGACATTTTCTGCAAATCCTGCCGCCACGCACATTGCTCCAAGTGACATGGATTCCCCTGCCGTAGAGCAGGCTCCATACACACCAAACAGCGGAATTTCAAAGTCAAGAAGTCCAAAGGATGTTGCTATAGTCTGACCCAACAGGTCTCCTGCAAAAATATAACGGATTTCTTCCGGCGTAAGCCCAGATTTTCCCAATGCCAGGGTTGCTGCTTCCTTCTGCAAGGTACTTTCTGCTTCCTCCCATGACTCACATCCAAATTTGTCATCATTTCCAATCACATCAAAATACTCTCCCAGTGGTCCTTCTCCTTCTTTCTTTCCGACCACCGATGCCGAATTTAAAATAAAAGGAGTCTTCGCAAAGCGAAGACTCTGTTTTCCCTTTACCTCAGACATGTCATCACTCCTTTTTGTGATTAGCATGTCCAGGTTCTGGCATTTTATGTATTTTTCAGAAATTTTTCATGTTTCTTTTCTTTACTTCTATCTACGGTTATGCTGTAATAAATCCATGGCAGCAATTAATTTCAACATTTTTCAATATTTCCATTGAACTTTTTGAGAAAGGAGAAACTGACATCTATAATAAACTATTATCTCATTATAAGAATCTTACGGAGCAAATCTCTGCCATTCAGGATGAACTTTCCACTCTGCCACCCGGCACTCTTTATTGTACCCACAATGGCAACTATACCAAGTGGTATCATCAACTTCTATCCCAACAGTTTTATATTCCCAAGAAAGAGAAAAATTTTGCTCAAGTCATGGCCCGGAAAAAATATTTAGAACTAAAACTGCAGTCCCTCTCTTTTGAGCGACAGACAATCCGCACCTGTATTGACACCCTTGCCTCACATCCTTCTAAAATTGAAACTCTTTTTCAAGAATCTTCTCCCTATTGTGAATTATTTCACACTGTCCTCCAACCCATTTCCACAGAATTAAATCAATGGATGAATGCTGATTTTGAATACAATATCAAATACCCGGAACAACGGATTCACAAATCTGCTTCCGGTCTGATGGTCCGTTCCAAATCAGAAGCACTGATTGCAACACTGCTCTCACATAACCGTATTCCTTTTCGTTATGAATGTGCACTGTGTTTAGGCGAAACTACCCTGCACCCTGATTTCACGCTTCGTCATCCTAAAACAGGAGCATTTTATTACTGGGAGCATTTTGGTCTGATGGATTTTCCTTCTTATCGAAAGAATGTCTTTTCCAAGCTTCAGCTTTACACCGCACATAACATTATCCCATCCATTCAATTAATTACTACTTATGAAACAAGTGAGCATCCCTTTGATTCTGCTTATGCCGAGCAATTAATTCATTACTATTTTGGGGATTAGCAGGAAGCTGACTTTGTGAATTTGTTTTTCTTCTCCTTTTGGGCAAAACTCTCTTGTTTCTCAACGATTTTGCCCAATTTACCACAGGACACGGCTCCTCTTCCTTGATAAAGTCTTGCTTTTCTACTTCTTTTGGGCAAAACACCCTTATTTCACAATGATTTTGCCCAATTTACCGCGGGACACGGCTCCTCTTCCTTGATAAAATCTTGCTTTTCTACTTCTTTTGGGCAAAACACCCTTATTTCACAATGATTTTGCCCAATCTACCACCGAACACGGCTCCTCTTCCTTGGTGAAGTCTCTCTTTTCTTCTCCTTTTGGGCAAAATTCTCTTGTTTCACAATGATTTTGCCCAATCTGCCTCTGGGCACGGCTGGGATCGCTGCCACAACTTTGTTTCACTGCTGTATCTGATTTTCGACTGTGGCTCACACCCTTCCCATCTACCTCGCTATCAGCTGATATATCCAGTATATGACCCCAAGTAGCCAGCTTGTAAAGATTCCATAAAGGATTACCGGACCCGCAATGGTAAAAATTTTGCAGCCAATCCCAAAGACCTGACCTTCCTTTTTGAATTCGATGGCAGGAGCCGCCACTGAATTGGCAAATCCGGTGATTGGAACGAGGGCTCCTGCCCCGCCAAATTTTGCAATTGATGGATAAATATTAAGACCGGTAAGAATTACGCTCATGAGGACAAGGATCATACTGCACCAGCCGCTGGAAGTATCTTTATCCAGTCCTGCGTTCTGTGCAATATTTAAAATCACCTGGCCAATACAACAAATAATTCCGCCGGTCACAAATGCTTTTAACATTTTCAGGGCAAGATTATGCGTTGGTGTTACCTGCTTTACATATTCGTTATATGCCTGGTTTCTTTCCGCAACATCCTGCTCCTGTACTGTTTTATTCAGATTTTCATTTTTTTGCCGTATATCTTTTTCTGATTCACTTTTTGCCATGCTAAAACCTTCCCTGTAATTTTTGTTTTTATTTTAGTATGGCAAAAATTGTTTCTTTTATACATACACCGGCAGCTTCTTACGGATGCCCGGCAGTTCCTTATGAATGTCAGTCAACCAATATACGATTTAAGATTTCATCTTCTCTCACCAGACGCTTTGCTTCTTCCCGGTATTTTTCTTCGTGAAGGTAAGTGTGACGGAATGGCTTAATAGACGGTGCCAAATCAATTGCCGCAAGGAAATCGCTCTTTTTCATCTGAAGTGTTGCTGCAAAATCAAAAAATCCGGTCTCTTCCAATACGGTCTGTACCCGCACATATCTGTGATTGTGCACCTTGCTCATGATATAGGTTGCAATGCCGACCTGAATACCGTGTAACTGTGGTGCTTCCAATAATTTGTCCAGTGCGTGGGAAATCAAATGCTCGCTTCCACTGGTCGGTGCGCTGCTTCCGGCTATTTCATTGGCAATTCCGCTCATGGCTAGAGAATCCACCAGTTCTTTTAAAAACAATTCATCCTTTATGCTCTGATATGGAGTCCGGACAAAACTGTTCACCGCTTTCTTCGCTATCATAACCGCAAAATCATTTACCGTAGAGTAACCACATTTTTCCTCATAAATCCAGTCATATAATGCTGTGATTTTTGAAATCATATCTCCGATACCGGAATAAATAAATTTCTCCGGTGCCGTGCGGATAATCTGCGTATCCACCACAATGCCATAAGCCAGTTTTGCCGGAACCGAAGTTCTCTTGCCATGCACCAGAAGGGAGGCGCTGGCACTAGAAAATCCATCACTGGAGCTGGAGGTCGGTACGCTGATAAATGGAATATTTCTTAAAAATGCGGCATATTTTCCGGCATCGATTACTTTTCCGCCACCAATTGAAATAACTGCCTGCGTTTTATTCGGCATGGAAAATGCAAGCGTTATAATATCATCAATATCAACGGTATCCAGTTCGCTATACTCCAATACTGTAATTTCTTCTTTTTTCAGTGATTCCATTACAGTCTCACCAAACATATCAATCAAACCATTTCCAAGGAAAATAACTACCTGCTTTAGACCTTCTCCCTTTAAATAACTTCCCAGTTGATTTAACGTGCCATTTCCGACTTTCAGAATTGCCGGAACTGAAATTGCTTTTCCTGTCTGCATATTTATTTCTCCTCTTTTCTATCTCAACTTCTTAGATTTCTCAAACTTTTGAAATACTCTGACTTTTATTATATGTATTCTATGCCATAATATCAAGCTCGCTCTACAGAACCTGTCACTGGCAGCTTCTTACGGATTCTTTGCGAAAAAAACGGCAGCCAGAAACCTGACTGCCGAATTATATTCCTTACTGTACCTTGAAGATACTTACTGATGTATCCAGATCCTCTGCATCCATCTGAAGCCGTTTTACCGCATCATTTAATACTTCTACTGCCTGTAACTGTTTCTCTGTACTACGGGCAAGTTCTTCAGATGCAGATTCTGTCTGGTTAGAGGTTGTTGAAATACTTTCGATGGCATTCATGGTATCTTCTTTTGCCTGTTCGATACCCCCCACACTCTGGGTAATCTTCTCAACATCCTCTGCCAGCTTGCTTACCTGCTGACTGATATTCTTAAATACATCAACGGTATTATTCAATGCTTCTGTCTGGAATGCAACGCTCTCGCCTGCAAGCCCAGCTGTCTCGATGGTAGCTGCCAGACGTTCCTGAATATGATTGATAATCTCACCAATCTGATTACCCGCATTTCCGGACTGTTCTGCCAGTTTACGGATTTCTTCAGAAACTACTGCAAATCCTCTTCCTGCTTCACCGGCTCTCGCCGCCTCAATTGATGCATTTAAGGACAAAAGATTGGTCTGTTCTGCAATCTCATTGATTGTTCCGATGATGCTGTTAATTGCAATAGATTCTTTGTTCAGTTCTCTGATTTCCCGGATGATGGTCTCTGTTACTTCCGTTGTACCCTGAACTTTTTCACCAAGGTTTGCTACGATAACCATACCATTTTCAATTGCTCCCTGGGCTTCCTGGGCAATTTCGCTGATTTCATCAGTATTCTCATGTACAACATTGATTCTTTCTGCCAGACCATTCATCTGCTCCAGGCAGCTTTCCGTATCCTGTGCCTGCTGGGAAATACCACTGTTGATATAATCCACTGCTTCCGTAATATTCTTTGTTACTTCCAATAAAACTTCGGAGTTGGTTCCTACCTGGACTGCCGAATCAGAAACATGACCGCTGACATTGGTCATCTTGAGAATCAGATCCTTCATACTGCCAATCATATTGGTAATGCTGGATGACAACACATTAAACTCATCCTTACGCTTCATGCTGATCTGTCCGGTCAAATCTCCATCGGAGGTCTTTTTTAAGACACGGTTAACCTTACGGATTGCTTTGGAAATTCCGCTTGCAAGAACGGAACCTACCACGATTGCAATAACTGCACATATTGCTACGGCAATTAACGTATATCTGAGAATCGCCTGTGCACCTGCCATAATCTCTTTCTGCGGAACCATGGCACATACCAGCATATTCGTACCTTCAATCCTGCTGTATGTAAACAGATAATCTGCGCCCTCATAAGACACTTCTTTAGAACCCTGCAGATTTTCTCCTGCTAATGCTTCCTGATAAAAGTCCGTATCTGTAAATTTTATATCACTATCTCCACTTAACACCTGGCTTCCATCCTCTAATACAAAGCCCTTGATGCTGTTATCACTAATCTGTGCATTATCTAATATATCCTGGATAAAGCTTGTCTTAACATCAATGATGATATATCCAACAGATTTATTGCTATTATTCTTAAGAACGGTAACAAGAGATAATGCATACTCATCACTGTCATATCCGGTGACTTCATCAATGGCTGGGTGGCTGCTGATCCACATACTTCCCATGCCAATCTCAGACTCTACATTCTTTCCTTCTTCCGACTCAACAAACGCATTATATACATCTCCACGGATTGCACCCTTTTCACTGCATGCTGTTCCACTCTTCGCACAAACTATAATGTGATCGATGAATTTGTCTGCAGTAGATTCATTGCTCAATGCAACCTTTGTATCCATCAGCATAGACTCTGACTTTACTTCTGAACCTGTATAATAACTTGTAATTGCAGAATTAATAGAAAGACGCGTTGCCATCAGTTCAATATTCTCAAAACCAAGTCCGAGATACTCTTCCAATGTACCAACACTGGTATTTGCAGAAGCCTCGTATGTACTATTCAAGGTAGTACTGCACTTTGAATAAATCATAAAACCGATGATAACAAACAGGATAACCGGAATCATAAATGCCCCGATTAATTTCACCTGAATGCCACGAAGCCCCATTCCCTTATCCTTCGCAGCCTTTCTACTGTTGCCTGTTTTCTTCGGCTGTGGCTTTCTTTCCGTCTGTTTTGCCGGTCTTTCCTTCTTAATCCGTTCTTTCTTCGGTTTTCTTACCTTTTCTTTCTTTAACTTTTCCTTTTTTGGCTTTACTTTCTTAAGCTTCTCTTTCTTTACTTCCAACTGCTTTCTTTCTTCCCTTTTTTCTACTTTAAGCTGCCGAGTTTCCTGCATTTCTTCTGACCTTTCCTGACGAATTTTCTGCTTTCTTGTCTTCATCCGTATTACCCCGTTTTCCCAATTGTAAGCATATCTTTCTCCCCGCCGTTTCTGTCCGCTCTTTACGTCTTCATTTGCATGGAAACGTTACCATATGATTTGTTTTATTCTAGCATATTTTCGTTTGTTTTTCAACACCGGCTTATTACGAATTCTCGAAATTTACATTACGGCAGACTGTCTTGCGCCGTTTCTTTTTTTCCTCATACAGATATTCATCAGCATGCTTAAACATCTCAATAAAATCAATCTTCTTTTCACAGACAAATTCTACTACTCCAACTGAAATTCCAACATAATACGGTTTCATGGAATGTTCATTGTACTGTTCACATTTCTGGTGAATATTGTAAATGAGCTGTTCCTTCTCTTCCATCTCGCTATATCTTACAATGCCTGCAAATTCGTCCCCTCCGAATCTTCCCACATCTCCATACTGTCCAAAGACTTCTTTTACAATTCCTGCTGCTGTCCGGATTGCGCAGTCTCCTTCCGCATGGCCAAAATTATCATTGATTTCCTTTAAATGGTCAAGGTCCGCTATCATAAGACAAGCTTTTTTTCCTAAATTATCCTGATTAAACCGGACCAGACTCTCCATCAGTCCCCTACGGTTATAGATTCCGGTCAGTTCATCGTAAATTGCAATAAAATTTAATACTTCATTCTTTTCCCGCAGCCGGTCACGATATTTTTTCTGTTTAATATTTGCTTCCAGAAAGCGGAGAGATGTTCCAAGCTGCAATGCCAGTATATAATAAAAAGAAATCTCTTCCGGTTCAATCTCAAGCATCAATAGTCCGTACTGCCGCTTTCCATCAATTAATAGAAAGCTGATATAAGAAAAATGATCTTCACCGGAGCTGCAACAATCCAGTACACCAAAGCTTCCATCTATATATGGACGTTCCTGTTTCTCAAATACCTGAATATTTTCCCTGTATTGGTGCATAGTTAAATACATCCTTTGGGGCATCTTCCATTTCTGTCCATTTTCATAGGTAACCGGCTGCTCCAACAGATAAAGCATGGAACTGCGTATACCCAGATGATAAAATACTTCTCCACTTTTCCGGTAGAAAGATTTCTCATTCTCTGCTTCCTGCATCAGGTCCCGGATCAGAAATGGTCCAAGCCACGATTTATGCTGAAAAAGCCTTAATTCATCAATAATATGAAGCAGTTCTGTTTTCTCATCTGCCTTTTCTTTCGCTCTTCGTGTTACTTTGCAGCCACAGGATTCCCGGATTATAAGTTCTGCATCCAACCGGACAGATTCCACTGGTCTGCCTGCACAGATATCTACTGCCTTTTCTACCGCTATCTGCCCCATTTTATAAGCATCCTGGGAGACAGTCGTCAATGGTGGATTACTATAACGCGCCCTCTCCACATCATCAAAACCGGTAATCAAAATGTCTTTTCCTATCCGGAGTCCATGGGCTTTGCATACACGATAACACGCCACTGTCATTTCATCATTAGCTGATATAATTGCTTCGGCATCCGGATTGTCCTTTAGCAGCTGTTCTACAAGATTATCCACGAATTCCGAATAATCTCCTACCGCCATCATTTCCGGCGTCACGGGCAGATGATGTTCTGCCATAACATTTAAAAATGCTGCTTTCCGCTCTATGGCATCCTGATTGTCTTCCGGTCCCCCAAGATAAACCAGATGCTTTAAATGATGTTCTATAATAAGATGCTCCACACATTTTTGCATACCACCAAAGTTATCCACCATGACATAGATACCCCGTGGATCATCCGTCGCATCTTCTAACAGTACATATGGTATTCCTGCAAATTTATCCAGAAATGCCTGTTTATCTTCATTTTTCTGAAAAATGCAAAGAGAGCCATATGCTATAATCAATACATCTACTTTTGCTAATTTTGCATAATCATAGACGGTATTATACTGATAATCAAAATCCTCCAGTGCAAATTTCTGGTTGAAACGCACACTCTGCGTTCCCAGAAAATAAATCACATTAACATCCATCCCGCTTGCTGCTGCCCGAATCCCTCTCATCAGGTCCTTCGGATGTGCTGTATGCACATTTCCAATCAATACCCCAATTGTAAATTTCTTCCCCATAACATCGCTTCCTATTCCTGCCACAAATGCTGTTCTGTCTGTCCTTCCTGAAATAATTCACGCATTTGTTCATCTAGTTTATCATCCGGTTCATAATCTTTTAACATCCGAATCAGATGCTGCTCCCGCACATCATCTGTCATATAGTCTGCCAGCATCCGGTTGACCTCTTCAATTAACTGCTGTGGTTGTAAAATCTCTGTTGCCATATTTCCGGTCAGTTTGTATGCAAGACCTGCCGCATAATAGAATTCATAGTTTCCCATCATAATAGATGCCTGCAGATTACATTTGATTACAACACTCTGACGTGCAATTGACTGTATCATTTTTTCACTTCTTCCTTACGGATTTTTATATTTTCATTTTATAACATTTCACGAAAAACATCAACCCGAACTGCATATTGTTCTACCAATTCCTATCAATTATCTTTTCTCACTATTTTACCCTCTACAGTGTTTTTACTTCAAGAATCTGATAACCGTCTTATAAAATAGAAAAGTGAGCCTGCTGTCTTTCCCAATGCCATAAACCAGAGAATCACCCACAATCCCACTTTTACTTTCGTTCTGCGGAAGATAACCGGGAAGGTCTTTAAAATTTCCGCCAATGCTACTGCCACACAGCCTACGAATAATCCTGCACAGATTCCATATACTCCAAGAAAAATATGTCCCAGCGGAATCCGCATCATAAGGAAAACTGATAAGAGGTTTCCTCCGATTCCGCCTAATACAATCATATTCTCGTAAAGACAAATCCGGGCGGCAGTCTTCGTCTTTCCAATCATCCGGGGAATGATATTTAACATAATCAGAAATGCAAAGGTTCCTCCAGCCACCGCAGCGCCGGCGGTCAGTCCTGCCAGTCCTAGGAAAACATGTCTAATCCACATCAATCGTCTTGCCTCCCCGTCCGCAGTTGGCAATGTAAGTATCATCTACATCTTTTTCGTACTTACGCATCTCCACCTGGATTGGTGTCGGGTCGTTTGTTATCTTGCTGTTTCCAAAATGGTTAAAGAAAATGATAACTCCCACAGGCAGACCAATGCTATAGCAGATTTCCAGTTCCGTAATGCCGGTAGATTCTTTCCCCATCACCTGATAATAAAGCTTCTGGAACAGTTCCGTCACAGAAATGTCATTATTAAATGCCATGATGGTAAACGCCGCTCCAAAGAAAACCAGCACACATAAAACAGCTGTTTTTGCATACTCTGCTGTTTGGGAAGGCTGCAATGCCGGTTCATATTCAATCACAAAATCCGCTTCTCCTTCATTGGTAATGTCCACATTGGGATACTGTGCCTGTATCATTTCAAAAATTTTTAGGGAAGTCATCACCTGAACATATTCTGTTTTCTTTGCTTTCTGTGGAAAGGAATAGATTTTCATCTGCTTCAACTGGCGTATCATTGCTTCATCCGTTCCTGTCATCCTGGCAACATCCGATAACTTGACATGGCGGTCATTGACCATGGAATTCTTTTCGATTTTAATATAAAGACTTGTCTGCTGACTGTTCATGAAAATGGCATCCTTTCTACGAATTTTGTTACAAATGTTCCTTCGCCCTTCGTACTTTTATTTCCATTTTCATTGGTATAATAAAGAATGCCTCCTATCACGGCGATTATCACCAGTGAAAGGAGGCAGATACGATACGTCTTATGCTTCATACTATTCCGCCTCATTTCCTGTATTTTCCGGAATAGTATGTGTTACGATTCGTTTTTTATTCTTTTATTTCGTTTTCAGGGCATCTATCTGAACTTCTTTTCCATGTCCAAATGCACCTTCCATCTGACATACTTTTGCAGCAAACTTTGCAGCCTCTTTTATGCTCTCTTTGATTGCCACATCATCATGCATACCCTTTTTCTTACGGTCGAGATAACCTACCATAAAAGTTGTAATAAGAGAGTCTCCTGCACCCATTGTATCTATTGCCTTTTCAATCGGGTAAGCTGACTGTTCAAAGAACTCATGATTAGCATAGAGCATACAGCCTTTTGCTCCTCTTGATGCACATACAATTTTCGGTCCATAAGATGCTACCTTCTGAAGATGCTCCTTTACTTCATCATCTGTTCCATCAAAGGAGCAGAATGCATATGTTACCAATGGAGCTATTTTTTCATAATATTCCGGTTCAGAATCATCAGAAAAGTCAAAGGATAACGGAAGTCCTGCTGCTTTAATCTTTGGAAGCTGTGACTCCATATAACAGTAATTTCCACTGTGTACCAGATCAAATTCTGCAAGATATTCCAAGTCAAATTCATCCAGATCATAAATATGTCTGCTCCGGACTCCACCTTCATTATAATCTAAGAATACACGGTCACCATCTTCTAAGGTACATCTGGAATAACCATTTTCTCCCTCAATTTTCTTACACTTTACCAGTTCAATCTGTTCTTCCCTCAACGCAGAAATAACATGATCTGCATTTTTATCAGTACCAAAATAGCCCATATAGGCACACCTTTTTGCACCAAACATTTTGGCATACACAGCAAGATTTACACAATTTCCACCTGGATACTGTACATTCTCGTGAGTATAAATATCTACCACGTTATCCCCAAAGCCTACCACACTTACGTCATATTTCATACTGTTTCTCCTTTCGTCTAGTACTCTACAACTCCCATATACCGGCGCATATCCAATGGGTGTCCGCTCTTATTCTGAATTGCAGTACGGTATAACACGCTCATTTCATAGAACAATGGAGCATTAAAATAATCTACGCAGGAATCATCTATTGCATCCATTCCACAATCTGCTGCATCAATAATCTCATATTTTTCCGCATATTTATTTAAAAATACTTCTGCTCTTTCATCAATCATTCTTGTTTTTCCTACCGATTTTAAGAGGATATAAATATGGTCTTTATCTGTTACCTCAAATGGTCCATGGAAATATTCTGCGGAATCAAGATAACAGCAGTCCATCCACTGCATCTCCTGAAGAGAACAGATTGCAAATCCGTATGCCTGTGCATATGCAGAACCGGATGCCATAATATATAAAAATGGTGCATTATAATAATGTTCTGCAAAATTCCATGCCTTATTCTGAAACTTCTTTGTTGCATTACGGATAATTGCATCGCATTTAGTGATTCCATCCTTCATTCCTTCATAAAGTTTATACTCCGGCTCCTGTCTGTGAATCAACTCATTTATAATACTGTAATTTAATCCTAATGGTCTATCCTTCTGTAATGTTTCCGGCTCCCAATCATAGACAATTGCATGGAATTTTTCACTGTCGCAGGCACTGCCCGGTGTATGTGTATATGTAATTACAAATGCACCTTCCTTTACACCAAGTTCTGCTGCTTCTACCGTTTCTTTTGTATTTCCACCATGTGAACAGATAATGACAACGGAGTGTTTTCCAAGTTTCTTTGGAGGGGTTAAAACAAATTCTTTACTGGTAATCCACTCTGCTGTCATAGTGGATGATTCTCGGTTAATAAAGTAACATGAAGAATAAAGGTCAACCAGAGAGCCTCCACAGGCCACAAAATATACTTCACTGATTGTTCCATTTTCCTTTTCAATTATATCAACAAATTTTTCTACGTTAAATTCTGATGCATGCATTTTTAAATACCTTCTTTCTTAGTTATTTTTCTTAATCAGTTTTCTCATTAAAATTGTTATAACCATACCAAGTACAGCAGTTCCCATCAGGAAGCCAAAAATCATTGGATAAGCATTATTTCCAAATTTATCCATCCACTTTCCAAAAATTATATAGTAAAAAGAATCTGGCAAATATCCGATAATAGATGCAATTCCAATTACAGTTCCTGCATATATCGGTTTAAATTTACATTCCTGTAATCCCGACCAGATTACTCCGTAAAGCATCATACCAATTGCACTTGGTAACAAAGAAACAATTGTTGCCAGTACCGGACTGATGCTGGATGGCATTATCAATACTCCACCATAAATCACAATTGTAATTCCAAATGCAGTAATATACCATTTTGTAGAAGATTTAAAAATCTTATCTACGATAATTCCACCAATCGGACATAAAAGGTTCATAAGATTACTTCTCACAATACTGATAAAAGATGAATGTACCAACGGTATACCAAGTACATCCGTCAGATATGGTGAAAAATAGGATACACTTGTATACAGACCATATGCACATAATACCATCAGTGAAAAGAGCCAGGTCATCGGATTCTTTAACGCTTCACCGACATATTTAATTTTAAATTCTTCATCAGAAGATTTTGTCTGTGTAATACTTTTTTCTTTAAAAAATATCATTGTCAGAATTAAAGCAACTGCTGTAAATGCTACCATTGCCCATACTGCAATACTAAAGGAAGTAGATGGGTCATCTGATAAACGGCTTACCTGTAAACATACTGCATTTAAAATTGCAGAAATAATACCTGATGCAGCATAATAAATTCCATAACACATTCCCTGCTCTTCTGCTGTGCCAACCTGACCTACTGCTTTGGTTATTGCTGCCCAGAATACAAAAATTGTAGACACACCAAGTCCAGCCCATAATACGCAGGCTACTGCAAAATTCATGGTAAGTGCATAAATAATTCCGATAACTACAGAACCCAGAATAGAGCCTACTAGACATTTTTTCACAGACCACTTATCAGCTAATATTCCACCGGGAATCAATGTAATCGTATTTGCTGCCGCATAAATTGTCATTAAAATTCCTGACTGGGTATTTGTAATTCCCATAGCTGCAATCTGCTGATCATAAAACACATATCTGATATAAGGGAAACAATACATAACTGCATTTACAAGTCCCAGAATAAAAAGTACCCATAACGTTTTTGCACTCAAATGTGCTTTTGTTTTGTCACTCATCACAAAACCTCCTTTACCTATTCTCCATTTCTTTATAAACATCCTGTCCAGCACATATGGTTCTTAAAACATGTGCCTTTCGAATTTCTTCAATATCTGTTTTGAGAAGATTCCTGTCAAAAACTACTATATCAGCCTGCTTACCGCTTTCCAGCGTTCCTAATATATGTTCCTGTTCCATGGCATACTGGCTTCCAATTGTCCAGGTTTTTAACATTTCCGGTATTGTCAGACCATTTTCCGGCTGAACCGGTTCTTTTCCATCTGCGGCATAGGTTCCGCATCCATAATAAATTGCCTCAGGTATATCCGGTATTAACATCGGGAGATCCGTTGCACCACTTAAAATCACACCATGATCTGCCATTGAACGATAATTCATATAACGGCTCCGCCTGCTACCAAGTTTTTCATCATAGTCTTGTTTCCAATTTTCACAGGAATCCAACTTATAAACCTGTGTATAAATCTCACCAAAGACTCCAAGCTGTGCCATTTTTTCTTCGTCCACTGCACCCGTCAATTCCAAATCAGTAATTCCATGTCGATTCTTTAATCTTCCATTTTCCTTTTCACATTTATCATAAATCTGAAGAATTTTATGGAAGGAACCATCCCCTTCAGAATGCAATGTAAATCTGAATCCTTCACGGTCTGCTGTAAGTACATCTTCTTCTAATAATGCATAATCAATATTCTTTTGGCAACAATAATCTTTTCCCTCATATGGCTCCATCAGATCTGCCTCTTCTGAGACAATCAATCCATCTGTCATCTGATTATAACCGGAAAACCTTAAAAAATCAGAATGATATTTCTTCTTCATTTCTTTTCCATATGCTAAATCCATTTTCTTTCCTACTGGTTGTGACATAAAGGAAATCCGAAGGCTCAATTCTGCTTTCTGTTCCAATTCAGCCAATATATCTGTAAATCCATAAAAATTATCAAATCCCATTTCTTTTACAGATGTTATTCCATGGCTGTTTAACATAGACATATATGCCTTAAACTGTGGAATAATAAAATCTCTATCATTCAGATAAATTTTCATAATTTTATAAATTGCCTCTGAACTTCCGCATGTATCTGGTGTAAACCCAAACACTTCTTCTGCAACTTTGTTCATAGCACAATACCCATGTCCGGCAGTAAATAAAATAACCGGTCTTTTAACCTGTTCCAATTCACCTCCCTTATTTATTTTTTCTGCCAGCTCCGGTTGTAAATGATTTCCAAATAGAACGACCGTCTCCGGATTCATTTCCAGATTTTCTGATAACCGTTCAACTATTTGTTTCAGATTAACTGCTTCTGATAAATCCACACCAAGATAATCCACTACATATCCTGTGAAAAATGTATGGGTATCACCAAATCCCGGGCAAATGGTTCCCTCTCCATAGTCCACAACTTCAGTAGATTCACCCACCAGTTCATTTGGGATATCTCCACATCCGACTTCAAGAATCTGTTTTCCTTTTATTGCCACATATCCTGGATATGCCTCTTCTGAAACAGAATCAAAAATACAGGTTGATTGAAATATCTTGTCTGCTTCTTTTTGCATTTTTCCACCTCCTTTTGTTAAATTGATTATATCATCATATAACGTTATATTGCAATATTGTTTCTTTTTCTCAAATCACTTTCAGCATTCTCAACATTTTATTATCTATTTTTTATACTTTCCCTTTACTTTTTATTACTTTTTATACAATTTTTCACATAATCTTTTCAATATAATGTTTTTTAAATTCATATTGTCATGCAAAACATTATATGTTATTATAACGTTTGTGAGGTGATATTATTATGAAATTGAACACAACCAGTGATATACCACTGTTTGAACAGTTAAAAAATGATTTACTCGAACAAATAAAAAAAGGAATTTATATTTCCGGTCAGCAAATCCCGACAGAAACTGAATTGTCTGAACTATATCATGTGAGCCGTATTACCATAAGGCGTGCAATTACTGAATTATGTAATGAAGGGGTCTTAATTAAGAAACAGGGAAAAGGAACCTTTGTAAAAGAGCGGAAAATTTTTCGTAAACTGGAACATACTCTCAGCTTTTCTGATGCATGCAAAACCAATCAAATGGAAGCTTCTACTATTGTAACAAAACGTGAAGTCATACCTTACGAACAATATCATTTGGATAATGCCAAACTTTTTGAGGGTGATTCTATTGTTTATATCCAGCGTATCCGATATGCCGATGCCACACCTATTATGATTGAAAACAATTATTATCCCTGCCACAAATTTTCATTTTTGCTGACGGAACCTTTAGACGGCTCTCTATATCAGCTTTTTCGTGAGAATTATGATATCTGCATTGGTTGTTCACAAAATTCTTATATTGATGCTGTAAAAGCTTCTACGGAACAAGCCAATCTTCTTCATATTTCACCTGGTGACCCACTGTTTCTTTTTCATACAGAAATGTATGATATCCACAATGAACTTATCCATATAGGATATGAATATATCTGCGGCAGTAAATATCGTTTCTGCTATGACAATTCATAACCTATCGAACCAGTTTCTTCTTACGGAAGTCTATCAACTCGAAAAAATGCTCTGTTTTCTATTTTGAAAACAGAGCATTCTTCTTTTCATCCGAAACAGATATTCTTTTATTTATTTTTCATTGCAACCTGCAATGCCTTGGTAATTGCACTTCCTACCACGAAGCAGGCTGCTGCTTCGACCAGTCCGTTGACACCTACAAAGGCAATGACAAAACGGAATGGATTTAATCCGCCTGCCAGTGACTGTATGTAATCGGAGCTGAAGAAAAAGATTACCAGTGTTGACATGAAGAAAAAGGTATTTAAGATTGGACCTGCCAGGTTGGCAATTAAAATCTTCCAGTTCTTCATTTTCGGGAATTTGGATAATCCCTTATAGATAAGTCCGGTCAACCAGCCCATCAGAATTCTTGATACTACACATACCACGAAGGTTCCGAATGGATTGATGCCAAGGAGTACTGCTCCAAAAGGACTCATCCCAAAGCACTGGATAAAGCTTGTGATTCCAAATACTGCTCCTAATACTGCTCCACCCAATGGTCCTAAAATAATGGCACCAATTGTAACTGGAACTACAATCAATGTAATTTCCAGGCCAAGTGTCTTAATATAACCAAGTGGGGTAAAAGCCAGAATCAGAATGATTGCAACCAACAGAGCCATCTCAACGAGTTTCACTGTTCTGCTACTTCTATTCATAGTCTCTTCCTCTTTTCTGCATCTGTCTGCCGATGCCGCAATATTATTTGTCTGCCACACTGCCAAAACAGTTTCCTGCAAACCTTGTTTAGAATACCACTTTTTTCCACTGTATACAATGTTTGTATTCCAAAAAATACCTGCAGTTTAACTACAGGCAACATACTTTGCAAATTTCCCGCCAGGTGCATAAAAAAGGGCATCACACAAATCTTCCGGTTTGCATGACACCCTTTTATCACTCATCTTAAATGCGACTCATCCAAGATGAATATTACATCCATAAACGGATTATTTTGCAGCCATTTCCTCTTTTAATGCTTTTGTAAGAGCTGGAACGATCTTGTTTAAGTCTCCTACTAAACCGTAATCTGCAACGTCGAAGATTGGAGCATCTTCGTCTTTGTTGATTGCGATGATGAGATCAGAATCTTCCATACCTGCTACGTGCTGGATTGCTCCTGAAATACCGATTGCAAAGTAAATCTGAGGACGAACTGTCTTTCCTGTCTGACCTACCTGTAAGTCAACTGGAAGCCATCCATTCTCTACAACTGCACGGGAGCAGCTTACTGTTCCACCAAGAACTTCTGCTAAGTCCTCTAACAGTTTGAAGTTTTCTTTAGAACCAACTCCACGGCCACCGGATACTAAGATCTTAGCATCCATGATGTTTGCTGTATTCTTAACTTCTTTTACGATATCCATGATTTCAACATATCTGTTGTTTGGTGTAAATCCTGGATTGAACTCGATAACTTCTGCTTTTGCACCTTTGATTGGAGCAATTTTCTGCATAACGCCTGGACGTACAGTAGCCATCTGAGGACGGTTATCCGGACAAGCGATTGTTGCGATGGTATTTCCACCGAATGCAGGACGGGTCATCAGTAACTGATTGTGTTTCTGCTCCTGGTTTCCAACTGGATTGATTGGGAAATCACCAATCTCAAGAACAGTACAGTCAGCTGTCAGACCTGTTGCAACTCTTGCAGATACAGTAGGACCAAGGTCACGACCGATTGCTGTTGCACCAACTAACATAACTTCTGGTTTGAATTCGTTGATTACAGATGCTAATGCATGTGCATATGGCTCTGTTCTGTAGTTCTTCAGTTCCGGATCATCTACTACGATAACTTTATCAGCGCCGTACTCAGCAAGCTGATCTGCAAGACCTTTCACATCAGAACCAATTAATACTGCAGTTACTTCTGTATTTAAATCTTTTGCAAGTTCTTTGCCCTTTCCAAGTAACTCAAAAGCAACACCATTTAATGTGTTGTCTACCTGCTGTGCAAAGACAAATACTCCTTTATACTCTTCTAAACCCATTTTATTCACCACTTTTCCTTATTTTTATTAGATGATATGTTTCTCTTTGAATTTGCCAATTAAGTAAGATACTGCTTCGTCGGTATCGAGAGCAACCTTCTCGCCTGCACCTTTACGAACTTTGTCAGATGCTTTTGCGATTTTGGTCGGTGAACCTTTCAGACCAAGGTTAGAATCATCTACGTCTTTAAGGTCAGCTCTGCCCCATACAGTTACTTCTTTGTCAAATGCATCGAAGATTCCGCCTGGAGTCATGTAACGCGGCTCGTTTAATTCAGATAATGCTGTAACTAAGCAAGGCATTTTTGCTTTTAATACATGATATCCATCTTCAAACTGACGCTCAACGATTACGCTGTCACCTTCTACTTTGATATCCTGTGCATAGGAAATAACCGGAAGTCCAAGATGCTCTGCGATCTGAGGACCAACCTGTGCGGTATCTCCATCGATAGCCTGACGACCTGTGATAATTAAATCATAGTCAAGGTTTCTTAATGCACCAGCGATTGTAGTAGAAGTAGCCCAGGTATCTGCACCACCTAATACACGGTCTGTTACAAGGATTCCCTTGTCAGCGCCCATTGCCATTGCTTCACGAAGAACTTCATCAGCCTTTGGAAGTCCCATGGTAAGTACAGTAACTTCTGCACCGTACTGATCTTTTAATCTTAATGCTGCTTCCAGACCTGCTTTGTCATCTGGGTTCATGATAGTGAGCATTGCAGCTCTATCCAAAGTACCATCCGGATTAAATTTTACTCCGCCTTTTGTATCTGGTACCTGTTTTACACATACAACTATTTTCACGGTATATTCACTCCTTATATTTTTAATTTGTGTGCGCCATGATTTTTCGTTTAAAATCCTTTTGCGCCGATCCGTCAGAAACTATTTTAATAATGCGCCAGAAATAACCATTCTCTGAACTTCGCTTGTTCCTTCGTAGATCTCTGTAATCTTAGCATCACGCATCATACGCTCTACATCGTATTCTCTGATGTATCCGTATCCACCGAATAACTGAACTACTTCTGTAGTAACTGCCATTGCGGTTTCTGCTGCGAATAATTTTGCTTTTGCTGCTTCTACAGAATATACCTTCTGTGTTGCTTTAGCCATAGCAGCTTTGTAAACCAGCATCTGAGCTGCTTCAATTCTGGTTGCCATATCAGCAAGCTTGAACTGGGTATTCTGCTGCTGAGCGATAGAACGACCAAACTGTTTTCTTTCTTTGGTGTATGCAACTGCTCTGTCTAATGCACCTTCTGCAATACCAAGTGCCTGAGCTGCGATACCGATACGTCCGCCATCCAGAGTATGCATAGCGATTGGGAATCCTTTTCCTTCCGGTCCTAACAGATTTTCCTTTGGAATTCTGCAGTCTTCGAAGATTAACTCATATGTAGATGATCCACGGATACCCATTTTCTTTTCTTTTGTTCCGAAGGAGAATCCAGGAGCTCCCTTGTCCACGATGAATGCAGAGAAGTTCTTCTTCTTTCTTCCTCTCTTATCTTCGGTAACACTTGTGATTGCAATTACGATATAAACGTCTGCAACTTTACCGTTTGTAATAAAGCATTTAGATCCGTTTAATACCCACTCATCACCATCTAATACAGCCTTGGTCTGTGCTCCCTGGGCATCTGTACCAGCACCAGGCTCTGTTAATGCGAATGCACCAAGCTTCTCACCTGTTGCAAGTGGCTTTACATATTTCTGTTTCTGCTCTTCTGTACCGTAAGTCATAATTGGGTCGATGCAAAGAGAAGTATGTGCAGATACGATAACACCTGTTGTACCACAAACTTTAGATAACTCTTCTACACACATAACATAGGTTAATGGGTCACATCCCTGTCCGCCGTACTCCTTTGGTACCGGAATTCCCATGAAACCAAATTTTGCCATTTTATCAACTGTTCCCTGTGGGAATACTTCTGTCTCATCAACTTCCTGAGCCAGAGGTTTTACTTCGTTTTCTGCGAAATCTCTGAACAGAGTTCTCGCCATTTCATGTTTCTTATCTAAACTGAAATCCATGTTCTGAAATCCTCCATAAATTTTATTTTACTGAGCGTCAACCGGGGTCTTTGTACGGTCAGCGTTGTATACATAGAATCCTTTTCCGCTCTTAGCGCCGAGGTTACCACCACGAACCATTTTACGGATTAATGGACATGCACGATATTTGCTGTCGCCTGTCTCGTTGTAAAGTACATCCATGATTGCAAGGCAGATGTCAAGACCAATGAAGTCACCTAACTCAAGAGGTCCCATTGGATGATTTGCACCAAGCTTCATAGCTGCGTCGATACCTGCGATATCAGATACACCTTCCATTTTGATAAATGCAGCTTCGTTAATCATTGGGATTAAGATACGGTTTACTACGAAACCTGCAGCTTCATTTACCTGTACCGGAGTTTTTCCGATTTCTACAGAGATTTTCTTAATAGCTTCTACTGTTTCAGCAGGAGTATTTACACCAGCGATAACTTCGATTAATTTCATTCTGTCTGCCGGGTTGAAGAAATGCATACCTACCATTGGACGGGTAAGACCATTTCCGATTTCTGTAATAGAAAGACTGGATGTATTAGAAGCAAAGATACATTCTGGTTTAGCAATCTTATCAAGCTCCTGGAATGTTGTCTTCTTAACGCCCATATCTTCGAATGCTGCTTCTACGATTAAATCGCAGTCTGCGCAAAGATTCTCTTTTAAACCTGGTGTGATTTTAGCAAGGATTCCGTCAACAGTTTCCTGTGTCATTTTTCCTTTTTCTACCAGTCTTGCATATCCTTTTGCGATTTTCTCTTTTCCGCCATCAGCCCATTCCTGCTTGATGTCGCAAAGAGCTACTTCATATCCTTCTACCTGAGCAAATGCTTTTGCAATGCCCTGTCCCATGGTACCTGCACCAATAACGCCAACTTTCATGTTAGTCCTCCTTAAAAATTATGTATTATATTTACCCGAAAACGAAAGCCTTCTGGGTTATAACTTGCAACGCAAGACCCGAGAAGCGTTTTTCACTTCCCGGGTATATTTACTTATTCAGAAAGAGTGAATTAGTCTCTCTCAACGATTGTTGAGCAGCCCATTCCACCACCGATACACAGAGTAGCAAGACCTTTCTTAGCGTCTCTCTTCTGCATCTCATGAAGCAATGTAACTAAGATACGGCATCCAGATGCTCCAACAGGATGTCCAAGTGCGATTGCACCACCGTTTACGTTTACCTTAGACATATCAAATCCAAGATCTCTTGCAACTGCGATTGACTGAGCAGCGAATGCTTCGTTTGCCTCGATTAAGTCGAAGTCATCGATAGACATTCCGGTTCTTGCAAGAACTTTCTTTGTAGAAGCAACAGGTCCAACACCCATGATTTCCGGCTCAACTCCGCCAAGTGCTCCTGCAACCCATGTAGCCATTGGTTTAACACCAAGCTCTTTTGCTTTTTCTTCGCTCATAACAACGATTGCTGCTGCACCATCGTTGATACCGGAAGCGTTACCTGCAGTAACAAGTCCGCCCTCTTTACCAGAGCAGCATCTTAATTTGCTTAATGACTCAGCAGTTGTGCCTGGACGTGGTCCCTCATCTGTGTCAAACATAACAGTTTCTTTCTTAACCTTAACAGGTACAGGAACGATTTCGTCTTTGAATCTGCCTTCAGCAATTGCTTTTTCACATTTCTGCTGGCTGTTTGCTGAGAACTCGTCTAACTCTTCACGGGTAATTCCGTATTTGTCACATACGTTCTCTGCTGTAATCATCATATGATAATGATTAAATGCGTCTGTTAATGCATCATTTACCATGGTATCGATAATTGTTGCATTGTTCATACGATATCCAAAACGAGCTTTTGTCATAGCGTAAGGTGCCATAGACATGTTCTCCATACCACCTGCAACAACGATGTCTGCCTGACCAGCCATAATCATGTTTGCAGCTTCGTTTACACATTTCAAACCAGAACCACAAACTACGTTTAATGTAAATGCAGGAACCTCGATTGGTAAACCTGCTTTGATAGAAGCCTGACGTGCAACGTTCTGTCCCTGTGCTGCCTGGATTACACATCCCATCATTACTTCATCAACCTGTTCTGGTTTAACACCAGCTCTGTTTAATGCTTCTTTGATTACGATTGCGCCTAAATCTGCGGCTGGAGTATTGCTTAAAGCTCCTCCCATTTTACCGATTGCGGTACGACATGCGCCTGCTAAAACTACTTTCTGTGCCATTTTCTCGTCTCCTTCTGAATTAAATTTGCCTTTTACTATTGTTATTTTTTTAACAATCTTTTGTAAAAAAAATAAAAGAAAGCCTTTCCGGCTCTTTCCCGACAATCTGATGTTATCATAGAAAGGGGATTTTTGCAAGTGAAACTTGCTTTATTGAGCCGGATTTTCAGCTTTCCCTAATAAAATACATGGTTTCCGATTACAGTTCCATTAATCAGTCCGTTGTTTCTGCGGAAATATAAGCAGTTTAAGGTTCTTGTGCCTGCTAATACTTCTGTGGCAGCCTGCACACAGGACGCATCTGCTCCGGATGAAAGCACTACTGCGAAACGACCGCTGGCTACCGGTGAGAACTGCCCGCTCTGATAGATGACACCTACCACGGTATCCGGGAAATAACTGCTGTCCACACGGTTCATGACCACGCTTCCAACGGCAAGCTTCCCTTCATAGCTTTCGCCGCCTGCTTCGCACTGGATCAGTGCTGCCAGCATGGCAACATCACTGGCATTCACTGTCCCGCCACCGGAAGCATCACTTCCTGTGGTATTATCCCCGGTGGATGTCCCATCCGGATTTGCATTATTATCTGAAGCAGCTGGCTGCTGACTGTTAATAAGTTCCTCTTCCTGACGCTTAATCTCCTCCTGACGGGCAGCATCTTCTTTCGCCTTCTGTGCCTCTAATTCTTCCTCATAGGCTTTCTGTCTTGCGATTTCCGCATCTGTGTCTGCTATTTCCGTCTCTGCATCTGCTACATCCGACTTTGCTGCGCTTATTTTTTCCTGCTGGGCTGCCACCAGACTGTCTGCCTTGCTCTTCTGCTCCTGCTTCGTCTGTTCTGCCGCAAGCAGTTCTTCTTTTGCCGTCTCTAAATCTTCCTTCTGCTGTTTTAATTCAGCCAGTGTATCCTGATAATCAGAAAGCTCCTGCCTGTCATAATCATAAATGGATTTGGCATATTCCATCCGGTTTAAAAAATCCGAAAAAGAGCTTGCTCCAAGCAGCAGCTCCAGGTAAGACTGATTGCCATTTTCGTACATATATTGTACTCTTTTCTTCATGGCTTCGTACTGGCTCTCAGAACGTGTTGTCAGCTCTGCAATCCGGCTTTCTGCTGCATCAATCTCCACATTTTTCGCCGCAATTTCATCCTGGGTATCCGCCAGTTCGTTGCTGATTTCCTGCAATCCATTATTTAATTCCGTCAGTTCATCGGAAAGATTTATCTGATATTCTTTCAAGGAATCAAGCTGCGACTGCTGTTCCTCTCTCTGACGTTCCAGCTCTTCCACGCTGCTTCCGGTGTCCTTAGATGCCAGATCCACTCTTTCCTTGGTACCGGTGTCTGCCTGCACCGTCATCTGTATCATCAGAAACAGTATCAGCAATGCGGAAAACATACGTCGTTTACTGTTTTTCTTCATATCTTTATCCTCTTTTATGGATTTATCACGCCTCTTGTTTTCTTCCTTTATTATAGACGGCATTCTTATGAAAATGCAACGAAAAACTACACTTCTTTTTCAATCCCAAGATTGTTTTTCCTCTCTGCTTGTGCTATATTTGAACTAGGAATTTTAACTGAGAAAAACATATTTTGTAAGGAGGTAACCGCTATGCTATTTATACGGACAGATGACTTAAAACCCGGCATGCGTCTTGCTAAACCTATCTATAATAAATTGGGCGTCATGCTTTATGACCGCGACACCAGACTGACCCGGCAGGGTATCGAAAGTATCCGGAATTTCGAGCTGATTGGTATTTATATTCTGGAGCCTGCCGAACCGGTTCCGCCATTATCCGACGAGGATATTGCTTTCGAACAGTTCCAGACCATTTCCATGTTCCAGCTTCGCGACTGCATGGATATGATTCGTAAAGGCAGACAGCCGGACAAGCTTCCAACGCTGGTCTCTTCGATTCTGTCCCAGTATGGCCGTCTTGACCACAAGCTGAACTTTGCGCAGAATTTAAGAAGCTCTGCGGATTATGTATACAAGCATTCCATCAGCGTTGCTATTCTGGTCGCCATGCTGACTCACCAGTTAAATATGCCGGATGATTTTCAGCAGACCTGTGTAACGGCTGCTCTGCTCTATGATTTTGGCTGGCTTTTAGTTCCGACCGAGCTTGCTGAAAAAACGGATCCTTTAACAGAAGAAGACGAAAAGAAAATCCTTGCCTGCCGTATCAAGAGCTTAGATTATCTGAATCCGCAGACTCACAGTATAAAGTTATCACCGGATGCTTTAAGAATCATTACCCAGTTTATTACACTCTCCGCTCCGGAAGAGGCTGCTGAGCCATCCAAGATTTTCCGCAGCAGCGGCACAAAACTTTTACAGGTTGCAGATGCCTTTGACCGGATGACCGCCATGAGCCTAACCAATGAGCCGATTTCCGAAATCGTTGCCATGAAATATTTGCAGGAGTTTCCGGAAAAATATGATACAAAGATTGTCCGTGCACTTTCTCTTTGCATCCACATTCTTCCGAGAGGTGCCTGTGTAGATTTATCCAATGGCGAAAAGGCGATGATTCTTGAAGATAACCCGGAGGATTATTCCAAACCTCTTATCTTACAGTTTACTAATAATGAAATCTTTGATTTGCGTGACCCGCACATCTATGACATTATCCAGATTCAGGATATCATGAAGACCATGGATAACCGGATTGCCATTGATGAAAATACTTTAAAGCATTTTACCTCAGACAAATATATCAAAGATGTAGCCGACCGGTTCCGCAAGCGCCAGAATCAGGCTGCCGCAGCAGCCGCTGCCGAGCCGGCACCAAAGAAAAAGGCTGCAAGAAAGAAGCTGGTGTAGGATTCGACAATACAAAAAGGCCCATGTATGTTCAATCTAAAATATTGAACATACATGGTTTTCTTTTAACCACATATCCGATAACCAGATAATACTAATGCTCCAAAATTTTAATGCCACATTCCACTTACCTCTTCCCCCCTCTATCATTCACTACTACGCTTTTATTAATAAGTCCTCTCCTTTTTCTGTACTCTCTTGGTGTAATCTTATATCTATCCTTAAAAACACGGTTAAAAGTTCTTTGACTTTCAAACCCACAATCAAGGCATATATTTGTAATGGAATCCATTGTGTTTTCCAGCGCAGTAACTGCATAATTTAACCGGACTCCATTCACATATTTACTAAAATTACAGTGAAAGGTTTTTGCAAACATTCTTGATAACACATATCTGCTTACGCACAAATCGTATGCCATTTTTTCAAGACTGATTTTCTCTCTAAAATTTTTAGCTACATATTCTACCGCATTATAAATGAGGTCATCACTCCCTACTGTGCTTTTATCAACCATTGGCATTTCTGTGAAAACATGGGCAAGAATCATCTGTACATAAGCCTGTATCAGCATAGGATTCCCCTCTGTTATTCCTGCCAGATATTTTATGGCATTTACTACATCAGGATGCACTTGCTCTTTTTTTACAACCGGATTCTTCGGGCTGTATATCTGCAACTCCTTGTAATAAGATGGAAACAGCGTTGGATCAAGATACAAGTATATTACCTTATTTTCTTTTTTCCCAAACACCTGATAATGATGTATTACATTCGGGAACACGATTGCAAAATCGCCCTCATCCATATGGTACAATTCTTGTCCAACTCCAAGCTCAATATCCCCATCTGTTACATACACTACCTCTATTGCTTCATGTAAATGTGGTGGAAAATGCACTGTTTTTTTCCACTCTGCCACTATTCCATCTATTCTGTTCTCATATACCAATAACACTCGCAAGCAACTCCTCAAACAAACTTAGCGGATAATGAAGGAATAGTGAATGTCTTTTTCTGCACTAATCCGATAATCATCTTCCACATCACTTCCCCAGCTATCAATTCCACCGACTCCTCTTACTGCACCATAGACACAAAGTACTGTTCTTCTTGCTGGTGGCAGTTCCTCATGGTGTGTTGCGTTTTCAACCTCTGATGCCGTATAAGGCAGGCACGAAAAAGCAAATGTCTTGTCGTTTTTCTCTATTCGTAATGTCTGTGGTGAACTATCCGTTCTGCTATTATCAAGACTTGTATGTCTTGTAATCTCCAACCACTCTGTATCCATTCTCATACCACATTCCTGTGGAACCAGATATGGTGTCAGGCTCAAATCTGATACCTCATAAATTCCTTTTTCTGCCCCTGCCTTTCTGTCCGGATAGGTTTCCCCCGATAATCCCTTGTACATATATTTATCTGCAAGTGTCGGCATAATAAACCTCATTCCGAATACCGGAAGTTCCGGCAGTCCCTTTACTCCTGTGTAATCCACATCCACCTTGATATTTCCAGTTACATCAATGGTATAAGATACAATGACTGTTGTGGCTGGATTGCTGACAGTCTCATAGGTATATTTCACAATTATTTCCCCGGCAGCTACATCACCGCCATAGCTGTTATTGTCCGGAGCATACTGCTTTTGCAGTTCACCGTCCATAATAACTTCCGTTTTTTTACAGTCAATGAACATATCCGATGCGAGCCAGCTTCCACTTTTAATATGAAACCTGCTGCCTCTGTCATTATCTGTTAATGCTCTCCAAAAAGTAGGTCTTGGACAACGATACAACCATTCATAACCGTTTTTTACTATAGACTCCAGACCGCCCTGTGAATAAGAGAATATATAGTCAAACCCTTCTCCATGTACGCCAAGTGTATAATCTCCATATACAACTCTCAATTTATTCTTATCTGTATAAGCCATAGTAATACCTCACTTCCTGCATAGCTGGTTTTTCCTTACGGTCTGCAAATACAATTCCATTTCCTGAAAACTCATAATCGGAAGGCTTATCATCAAAGTCTCCGCCATAACGCAAAACCTCTTTTCCTGTCACTTCATCTTTCACGAGAAGTGCCTGATCAATGAAATCCCAGATAAATCCACCGTGGTACATCTCATACTTATCTATTAACTTCATATAAGTACCAAGTCCTCCCATCGAATTACCCATATCATGCATATACTCACACAAAAGATAAGGTTTCTTTGGATTATTATTTAAATATTCCTCCACTTCATAAGGCTTTGCATACATTCTGCTCTCTACATCTGATATGGTTTCCTCATAATTACGGTCATAGAAAGAACTTTCATAATGAACAAATCTGCCATCCTGCTTTTCCTTGAAGTAAGTATTCATTGCTTCTATGTCATCACCCGCATAAGATTCATTTCCTAAAGACCAGAAAAGAATTGCTGTGTGGTTTTTAAAAGTTTCAAAATTACTCCTAGCCCTGTCAACAACAGCCTCCCGCCATTGTGGAATAGAGCAGGGTATGCTGCACGATGGTTCAATCGCACCAAGTTTCTGGAATGTTCCATGACTTTCCATATTCGTTTCTGCCATTACATAAATGCCTGTTTTATCACACAGGTAATACCACGGTATCTGATCCGGATAATGGCAGGTGCGTACTGCATTGATATTATTTCTAATCATACAATCAATGTCTGCTGTCATTTCATCCATACCGATGCTTCTTCCCGTCTTTGCACTCCACTCATGACGGTTTACTCCGGTAATGACAAGACGTTTACCATTTAAATAGATTACCTTGTCAATCATTTCCAGTCTTCTGAAACCTATGTCATATGGAATTATCTCTAATATTTCTCCATCTTCGCCTCTAAGCTCTACATATGCGTGATACAGATATGGGCAGTGATTATCCCATGCCTTAACACTTCCAACCTCAGTATCCATCACTCCTACAAGACTTCCATCTTTTTCCTCTAAGATGATATTGTCCTCTGCCACCTGATTATTCTCCCGGTCTTTTAACACAAAATGGGCAGCTACTTTTTTTCCTTCTGGAGCAGTTACTTTTATCTTTACCGATACCCTGCCGCTTGCATTATCCTTGTTTAGTGTCGGTTGAAACCATACATCTTCCAAATGCACCTCTGGCACTGCTTTTAAAGTTACATTTCTGAAAATTCCAAAAAAACGGAAAAAGTCCTGATCCTCCAAAAATGCTGCTGTACTCATTTTGTGAACCTGAACTGCCAGCACATTTCCTTTTTCTCTGATAAATGGTGTCAGATCAAATTCTGACGGTGTAAAACTATCCTCTGCATATCCTACAAACTGACCATTCAGCCACAGATACATCGCTTCTTCCACACCTTCAAAACAAATACGGATTTTCTTTTTACGCATTTGCTCACTCAGATCAAATCGTTTGATATAAGAGCCGACCGGATTATACTCTGCCTCGGAAAACATTCCTGCCTCGTCCCCGGTACTCCCCATACTATACGCACCCCTGTGATATTCTTTTCCCTCCCACGGATACATCGTATTGATATAGCGTATTTTGTCATAGCCTGCCAGCTCAATATGTCCAGGAACCATAATCTTATCAAATGAAGATGCATCAAAATTTTCCTCATAGAAATTTTCCGGTCGGTCCATTACATTTTTACTAAAAGCAAACTCCCATTGTCCATTCAATGATTGTGTCAACGGATTATCTGATTTTTCCATATCTGTATAATCCATATAGTAACAATGGTCACTATGTGCGTCCAACTGGTTTACACGAAACACTTCCGGATTGTCTAACCACTTCATATCAGCGTTCATAATAATCCTCCTCATATCTTTTCTTATTTTCTTTTTCTATATAACCCCTAAAGCAAATTTCGAGAGGCTATTTTCTTTACTGATTCAGCATATTTTCTTTTAATTTCATATTTGCCCGTTCTACATTAAGAAACGAAAGAATGACTGCAATAACTATGTCAAATATAAATGGAAGCCACAGATACATAAAATACATCATATTGATACAACTATCCGGCTGAACCACATTGTCAAGATTAATATATCCGCTTATATCAAGCAGCCAGCCTGAAAGTGCAACACCAATACCTCCACCGAGCTTTACACCTAACGAAGTACAGGAGAACATGGAACCATCAATCCGCTTTCCGCTCTTTAAATAAGTATATTCTGAACATTGTGCAATTACTGCACTCATATCTCCCTGCCAAGGTCCTTCTCCGAAGGATGTAAGAACTGTAAATAACAGCATTAATGGAACACTACCCAGATAACCTGCCACTGCAACCATCAAACGGCATACTGTAGCAAACATATAACTATACTTATTTAACTTATACATTCCTTTCATTTTTGAAACCAGTACAGGTGTAACAGCAAGTGCAATAATCAAAGGAATGTTATTTGCCCATGAAAATATGCCGAACAAATTCTTATTCAGTAATACATATGTCATAAAAAAGATTCCTACATTCACCATAGAAGCACGAAGCTGCTGAAGAATATAGATCACACAAATCATTGAAAAATATTTATTACTAAAGAGAAGTTTTATTGTCTGCTTAAAAGAAAGTTTGTCATCTTCCTCTCCTGCTACTCTGTCATCTTTTAATTCTTCGTCCGGCAGTTCTTTTACTGAAAATACAGCAAGTGTATTGGTAATAATACCTATAATACAGTAAATAGCTGCGATAGTTCTCCATGCGGCCGCACCACCACCAAACATTTCTACTGCGCCAACAGTAGCAGACTGGATGACCAGATTTGTACCAAATGAGAACATGAAACGGAAAGAACCCATCTGAACACGCTCTTTACTATTTTTTGTTACCAGTGATGTCAACGCTGCATACGCAATATTATTAGCAGTATAAAACACAGCATTAAGTAATGTATATGCTATAAAAAACCATGCATACTGTGCTGTTTTTCCAAGACTGGTCGGAATTGCAAATACACCAAACAGTGTAACAGCACAGCCAAAGAATCCATAGAACATCCACGGTCTTGCTTTTCCCATCCTACTCTTTGTACGGTCAATCATTGTACCAAAAAATATATCCGTAACTCCATCAAATAATTTTGATACTGCTATCAATGTGCCTACTATGCCCGAATTTAACCCAACTGTATTTGTCAGATAAATCATGACAAATGATGATAAAAAAGCATATACTACATTTCCTGCAATATCTCCCGTTCCGTAACCTACTTTGTTATACCATTTCAGGTATGTTTTTTCTTCCATGAGAATTTCTCCTTCCACAAATACCTATTCTTTTGCCTCGTTTTGTCCCACAACTTTATTATGGTCAGTATATAAAAAATAAGCCAAAAATGACATATCATAAATTGGACAAAATATGCACAAAATGATAAAATTAATGAACATAAGGATTATATTGGACAGATTTTTAGCCATTTTTGACATACACTTTTTTATATTTCAATACAAGGAGGCACACATGTACACAAATAATGCATATCTCAACCACTCAACGATGGATAGAAAAGATAAATCCAAGCCGCTTATTGTAACTATGTGTGGAACATATAAGTTATACACGCATCCTAAACTCCCTACCTGGAGACCTCGTGGCAGACTCGATTTTCAGTTGATTTATATTGCTGCCGGAAAAGCGCATTTCCACTTTGGCCGCAATAGTGAAGATGAAACTATTGTTCATGCCGGACATATGATTTTATATCGTCCAAAGGAGCCTCAAAAATATGAATATTATGCAGAAGATCAAACTGAAGTCTACTGGGTTCATTTTACAGGCGGTGATGTAACAAATATATTACGCTCTTATGGATTGACCGATGACAAAAGGGTATTTTACTGTGGTTCTGGTCCCTCCTATCAAAATCTTTTTCGTACAATGATAAATGAATTGCAGATGTGTAAGGACAGTTATCAGGAAATGCTTGAAATGTATTTAAGACAGATATTTATAAAACTGCAACGACACTTTAATAACAGCATAAGGATAGATAATTCCCGTGCTGCTGAAACTATTGACATGGCTATTGCCTATTTTAATGAACATTATAGCGAATCAATCAGTATTGAAGAATACGCCAAAAAAATTCATGTAAGCACAAGCTGGTTTATACGCAACTTCAAACTTTATGTCGGCTCTACACCCATGCATTTCATTTTGCAAAAACGCATTTGTAATGCAGAAGCCCTGCTCTTGAATACGGAATATAACATAAATGAAATTGCACAAATTGTTGGTTATGATAATGCTTTATATTTCAGCCGCATATTCAAAAAAATAAAAGGCATATCTCCCTCAGAATATCGTAAAAATATATAAAAAACTGCAATGGGAAGAGAATTTACACACGCTCTGCCCATTGCAATTTTTGTCCAATTATTTTTTTATTTTGGCAAGTAATATACCCTTTCATGTTTTATAATGACAGCGTAAACAAAAAGGAGATGAACATCTATGAGAAACAAATTCCACAACTTTATTGAAAACTTACTTAGCTTTTATGCAGACTTTTTCACGCACAGATTTTACCCTATGTAATGTACAGTTGTCCCACAAACTCTACATTTATTTTCTTCATATTGAACTTTCAATGAACATAAGTCGTTTTCCCAAATATCAAATTTTTCTTTCTTTTGGATTCTCCACATTTCATTTTCTCCACGGAAATTTTATCTTTTATAATGAACCAAATCATATGGATAATATGGCATATCTTTCAGATTGCTGTCATCTAAATTTAATATTTTTGCAATAGCTCCTGCTTCAAAACTCCAATAGCCATAATATATATTCTGGCTGCTTTTATGAGCCTCATAACAATCGCACTTCTCATTATACCAGTTCTCTTTCAAATACTTTGCCAGCAGCCTTGGTTTATCTGTTTCCTTTTCTTCAACTAATGCTTTCATCATTTGAAATCTGTCTGGAAATAAAAGTGGTAAATCCGGTTGTTCTTCGCCAATCAGAAAAAGTAATAGCCAGTCTTTTACCTCTTTTTCCTTCATTTTTCTTTTTGTTAATGCAGTCAGTTTTTCCTCTATTTCAAAAAGAACTGCAAGTGACAACATTTTCAAATTTTCATTATATGCATCTGGCGAGAAGAAAGATATTATCCATTCTTCATATATTTCCACAAAATCACTTCTTAAACAGGCTATGTCATCTCCCCTAGAATACCTTGCTATTATAATTCCAAGTTTAATACGAAAAATTCCCTTTTTTACCGGCACTATTCTTTCTTGCCTTACTTCTCCCCCATTTACTTTTTGGGTTAATTTTGAAATCCTGGCTGTATCTTCCGCTATGAATTCGTCGAAATATTTTTCACTTTTAATATAATCTCTCATTCCCTGATTTTCTCCATTTGGTATACACCACTGTATCATTAGATAACTTTATTTTCCATTAATGCTTTTTCTATTTGCTGCACCTTTTTCGCATCATTCAGAGTTTTCCACGCATGATGTGTCACATTGGGCATCTCCACACAAATAATTTTTTCCGGCTCAGCCATTAAATCTTCAAAATCATCCGCGGCGCAATAGATGCATTTTTTATGGTTCATTGCAAAGTCAATCTCACTTTCCTGTATCCTGTCACAAGTCATGCCAAATATATGATTAATTATATTTTGCAATTTTTCTTCTGAAAATTCTTTTTGATGCAAATTTAAAATAGATTTCACTTTATCAATAAAATCATTATAAACATCATCTTTCAACAAATTAATATATGCATAACTCATACCGTTATGAAATAGCACTAATCTCTCACCATATGAAAAATCTGATAAATAATAAAATTCATTAATTTTTCCACAATTCGTGCATCTAACAGCTTCTCTTCTTACCTTTATTTTCATATTCATCCTATAATATATTTTTTATCTTTATCACCAATTTGCTCGATACTTTTCATTTAAAACAGAATCCATATGATTATCAACCAAAAAGAAATATATTTCATCTAAAAACTTTTCTTTATCCTCTTTTTTAATAACAAAATGTTTATCAAATCGGTCGTTGCCTTCCATACGAACATCTTCTATTGATGCCAACTTTAAATCTTCTCCAAACTCCCATACCAACATAGGTATTGTCAAATTAAATCCCTTATAGTTGATATATATTTCATCATTCTCCATCAATTCAAAAACTTTTATCTTTAAATCAACGTCTCTGTTTACATATATTATATAATTCTCTTCCGTTAATTTATCCCACAACATATAAAACGCCTTTTATATCCTCTAATCCCGATTACATACTATTGCTTTTATAGTGAACCAAATCATATGGATAATACGGTACATCTTTCAAATTGCTGTCATCTAAATTTAATATTTTTGCAATAGCTCCTGCTTCAAAACTCCAGTAACCGTAATACAATTTTTCTTTTGCTTTATGAATATCGTACCATCCCATATTTTTATGTCCCACATACCAATATTTTTCCAAATATTCTTTTAATTTTTCAACTGCTTTTTCTCTATTTGCAACAATATCCGTCAACTTATCATATGGGAAGCCAAAGGAATAGTCTCCTTCCAGTTGTTCTATGCTTCCATGCATTTTGTAATTAACAAAAAATTCCAATAAAGCATCTTTCCGATTATATTGAGTTACCAAATCCGACAATATACCAAACTTTTCTCTACTTACATCGAATAAAATTGCAAGTGCCATCATCCACAGCATATCAATATAGCCAGAATTACCATTCCAATACAATGGCATATCATTTAATAACTGCATAAAATCATTTTCTAATTTTTCTATATCTTCACCACTAGAATATCTTGCAATAAGTAATTCAAATTGTATAGCATCAATCTTTCTTTTTACCGAATAAATTCTATCTTCTCTTACCTCATTATTTTCTAACTTATTTTGAAAATTTTTTATTCTTCCTGTCTCTTCCAAAATATATTCCCTAAAATATTTTTCATTCATTACTGTATCACGCAATGTCTGTTTCTCCTTAGTAGTGCTTCTTTCATATCATCGCCAACGATGCGCTTTTAAGAATTTATCCGGAATTCTTAACTTCAGTTCTCTTTCTAATTCTTTAAAAAAGACATCAAAATCAGCTTCTTCCCACCATTGTTGTGAATTACTTAATGCCACTGTTCTTTCTCCATATAATATGCAGCATCCAAATCTTCCTCTTTCATAATTCAACCTTATTGGGAAATAATCATATGCTGTAAATTCCACGCTGAATGCTCGGTTATTCGCATCATCATATACGTCTAAAATGCAAAAATCTTTAACTTTATCCCCCATTTTTTCTTTTGCCATTTTAGTAAAATTAATTGCCATTGTTTGTGTCTCATTAAATTCCATACCAATACCCTCTGTTTTATTATCTACTGTCAACTTCTTTTGCGCTTATTATTTATGCTCTCTTATCATTGAATTAATGCCATCAAAAAAAGCATCCCGAACAATTTCTGTATAATTTTTGTAATCAGGATTATTTTTCATAAGCAAATCAAGCACTTCTTTAAGTTTTCCATCTACAATAATTGTTATTCCCTGTACTTTCTCACCTGTTTTATCATTCTCAAATTCTTCATTTAAAATTGTAACTGTATTATTATCCATTCCTATTCTCCTATCAAATTTTTACCGTTTTCATCCATCCAATATCTCTGTTTTTCTGGTATTTCTTCTGTAAAATCCTGATACTTTCCTATCCAGCCATCTGGAACAAACGCTTCAAAAGATTCCGGTTCAGCATAATACGATATAAATACCCGATTTTCAAAATCTATTAAAATAGATGGATTATATGCTAATTTATCATTATAATCAGATTCCTTCATTAACATTTTCTTTAATTCTTCGGCTGTAATTTTATATTCTTTTATATTATCCAAAAATTGTGTTTTCGACAATTCATTTACTACTTTTATGCCAAATCTGGAATCATCATCAAAAGTATCATTATAGCCTTTCTTACGATATGCTTCTTCTAACTTAGGATAATCTAAAAAGCAATAATCTTTGTCTAAAATATACCACTCTATACAGCCGCACGATTTTATTGCTACTATAATATTTTCTGCATATATTGGTTTCATAATATACCTCCTTATGGACTTATTATTCTTGCATTCGTTCCATATTCTTCAAGCCATTCTATCCACGGTGCGGGAAGTTCAAAGCAATTTCCCGGTGTACTAATATCTGTAATTTTAGGTGCTGTTCCACTCTGATTTAATGGATTCTTCTTGTAGTTAATTTGTGAAACTGCATTCTCCTGTAAAAAATCATCAAACCATTTAGGTACATCCACCTCAACAATCTGCGTATTATCACCTCGCCTATCTAAAAAATACTCTGCATGTTCACCATCGTCAATACTTATATTTAAATTTGCCTCCTTATTTGGTATACTAATGGTTCCATCTGCATTAACTTCTATTCTAAATTGGCTTGCATTATTTCCATTTCCCCCTTGTACTCGTCTATAAGTGACAACATCTTTTTCGGGCTCTGTTACATTACCCATATTTTCTAAATCCGCCAGTCCTTTTGTGCTTTCATTTTCTAGCATATCCAAAGGCTTTTCAACCATTCCCTGCTTCATCAAATCAGTAAACGATTTCTGCTTAAATTTCACATCCAGCTTATCAAGCCCATGTGAAGTAAGTCCGCTGGTCAGCATTCCTGCCATCATTCCCACGGTCTGGTTTCCCGATAAATCTGTTGTCAATTTCGAGACACCTTCGCCCGCCAATGTTGAAAGTCCTTCTTTGGCAATTATCGTTGAACCGCTTCGAAAAGTAAGTTTTCCTACTGTCGAAGCTTTTCCAATTGGAATAAAGGCTGATGCTGCGAAAGAAAATACACCCTCCGTAAAATAATACGCCTCTTCATTTCCCTGAAAGACTACTTCTTTTAGCCGATTCACAGCCGTACTGTCAAGATCACTAATACTTCCATAATAAACATCCTGTGCCCCTTCGGCTGTATCTGTAATTCCAAAAACGGTTGTTCCGCTTCCAATCATTGTACCTGCGGCTACCACTGCCGGAGTTGCTGCTCCAAGCGATGCTGCAATACATGCTACACCAACTACAACCAGTACAATTCCGCCAATTGCTTTTATAACACCTTGCACTTCCCGTTCTTCTGCCGCATCTTTTAACTGCTGTTCTACATCCCATATTGCATCATAAGTTTCCTGATTAACCGTATGCTGCTGATAAAAATATTCACTCAAATATGCCAGTGTATACACATCGATGTCAGTATAAAAACTATTGCTTGTATAAGTAGTAATTGCTGTTTTACTGGTTCCTATTTTCCCAAGGCAGTTTTTTATACTGTCAACCATGAGATCTACTGTATTTTCAATAATTGTTACCGTAGTACTTTCCTGTGTCTGAATTGTCTCAATAAAATTCAAAAGTTCCTGATCCAGTTGTTCATGCAGTTCTATTATACCATTTGTTCCCGGTGTATTCACGTCTGAAATATCTGAGATATTGGATACCGCCTGCTGTACACTCTGAGCATAAGATTCCGTATCCGCTGAATTCGTAGCCAGTTTTGTGCGGAACTCCCGGATTGCTTCCTCATCCAGTCTAAAGTTCGTCGAACCATCTATCTCATTATAACATGCCTTATGATAAGCAATATCATCTAGCATATTTTGCGTTGCCACCTTTAAACAGGATATCATAGTAATATGTACATCATATAAATAATTTTTTGCTGCTGTTGCCGTCTCTCCTATAAACTGGTCACTCTGAATAAACTGATTTATACTTCTTTCACACGTTTCCAACTTACTTATCAAGCCTTCCAGCTTTGACTTATACTCCCATAACAGATTATTTATATCTGTATATTTGATTACAAACCCTTCCATTCTTCTCCCCCATCCTTCTATGGATGTTCCAGTAAATCTAACAATGTATTACTTTCCTTTAACTGATTACTCTGCTCTCTGTCCCGTTCTATCCAGGAATTTGATATTTCAGATATATTGCATATATCCGAAATCAATATCTGTTCATAAGCACTTACTATATTTGCAAAACTCTCATAACTGCTTAAAAACTTCTCCAATGCTTCTGATTTTCCACTAATATCTGTTGTTGTTGCCTCCAGCGAAAGACCACATGCATCCATATACATTTTTCCGATATCTGATTCCGTGGCTATCTCATCTAAAATAGTTATCATCTGTTCCACTCCTGTTTTAAACATTCCTGCTAATTAAAAAAGTTTCGAATTTTTGTACATAAATCATCCCATGCATTTACCAGTTTTGAAAGTGCTCCATATTTCTCATTCTGTTTTTCCTTTAAAGCATTAATCTCCCAGTTGATCTCATCTTCTACACTATCAATACCGGAAATATATCCATCATAGTCTATTTTCAATCCACCACTCTCACAGATTTCATAAAAATACTGTGCCTTATTTCCCGTCCATAATGATTCATAGAAAGTCGGCATATTACTATGAATATTCTTTATATCCTCCAACGCTTCCTTTGCATCATCCAGGGTATTATAAGCGACCCGAAGTCTCTCAATCTCAGCTTCTATATCATTAATTTCGCTCTTGTATGATTCCTGTTTTTTCTCATTTGCACTTTTCTGTGATTTTAAACTTTGATATTTGGAATTGTCATATTTTTTAGCCATATTAATTCCTCATACTCTGCTTCAGTCTTCGAACATCTGCCCGCTCTACATCAAGACTCTCCATTGCTTTTTGAATATTATCAACCATTATTCTCTCATCATCATCCGTATACCCCTTAAATACTACCTTGTTAATATCAGATGCCTGAAAATACATTAACCGGTCTCCCATCATTCCTTCCGGATAAGTACATGCTCCATAATCAAAAAGTTTGTAATCTCCATTTATCTTTAGCTGTAGTCCTCTTGCTACGATTACATACTTTTTTACACCTCCATGCACAATAACAACACTTCCTAACGGCAGATAGTCCACTCTCTCTTCCATTTTGCCACCTCATATGCATACTTATTCTATTTTTATTGCCTCATATCATTTGGGATTATCACCGGAGAATTCCGGTATCTATGAATTGTCCTATCCGATTATTTCATATCATTTTCCATAGCTCAGTACTCCCGCTGATTCTTCAGCAACTACCTATCAGATTAACCATTTTACATTTCTTTGTCAATTGTCATTTTTATTCAAATTATGTTTCCGTTTTTGTATATATTATATAAACGCTGCCTGCGCCTGTAGTGCCTGCTACCGGCAGCTTCTTACAGATGCCTGACAGCAAAAATTCAGCCCCATGTGTTCCACTTGAAACACATGAGGCTGTTTTTTGCTCTTAAATATTCTTCACGGTTGCAATATCTACCAGAGTAAGCTCTGACTGAGCATTCTCCAAGCTGGTTGCCAGTGCGTTGGCTGTATCCATTGCCGTGATACAGTATACGCCGGTCTCAATTGCATTACGACGAATCAGGAATCCGTCACGGTTCTTATCACCATTTCCCTGGGTCGGTGTGTCGATGACAAGGTCAATCTTATGGCCTAAGATTAAGTCCATAACGTTTGGTGACTCCTGGGTAATCTTATTGACACGAAGTGCATCTACGCCATGCTCCTGTAAATATTTTGCAGTACTTCTGGTGGCATAAATCTTGTAGCCTAAGGCTGCAAAACGTTTTGCTACGCCGACTGCTTCCGGCTTGTCTGCATCCTTTACCGTCATAATCATCTGCTTATATTTCGGAAGCTGGACGCCTGCTCCTAAGAAAGCTTTATATAAGGCTTCATCAAAGGTCTTGGCAATTCCTAAGCATTCTCCGGTGGACTTCATTTCCGGTCCAAGGCTGATTTCTGCTCCACGCAGTTTCTCGAAGGAGAATACCGGCATCTTGATTGCGATATAATCTGCGGTTGGTGCAAGTCCCGGTGTGTAGCCCATTCCCTTGATGGTATTTCCAATGATAACCTTGGTTGCCAGGTCTACGATTGGGATACCGGTAACTTTACTGATATATGGTACCGTTCTTGAAGAACGTGGATTTACTTCGATAACATATACCTGCTCGTCCATTACAATAAACTGGATATTAATCAGTCCTACTACATGTAATGCCTGAGCCAAACGCTTGGTATATTCTACCAGCATTTCTCTTACTTCATCACTGATGGTCGGTGCCGGATATACGGAAATACTGTCTCCGGAATGTACTCCGGTACGCTCGATATGCTCCATGATACCAGGAATTAAAATATCTGTACCATCGCATACGGCATCTACTTCGATTTCCTTACCCATCAGGTATTTATCAACCAGAATCGGGTGATCCTGCGCAATACGGTTGATGATTCCGATAAATTCTTCAATCTCTTCATCATTGTATGCAATCTTCATACCCTGTCCGCCCAATACATAGGAAGGACGAACCAGTACCGGGTAACCCAGACGGTGTGCAACTTCTTTGGCTTCTTCTGCGGTAAATACAGTTCCGCCTGCTGCTCTTGGGATTCCGGTCTTCTCTAAGATTTCATCAAAGAGCTCTCTGTCCTCGGCAGCATCTACATCTTCTGCCTTGGTTCCAAGAATCTTGACACCCATCTTCATTAAGCTTTCGGTCAGCTTGATTGCGGTCTGTCCACCGAACTGAACTACAGCTCCGTCCGGTTTTTCTAATTTTACAATTGCCTCAACATCTTCCGGTGTCAGTGGCTCGAAATACAGTTTATCTGCAATATCAAAGTCTGTTGATACGGTCTCCGGGTTGTTATTTACGATAACTGTCTCCCATCCTTCCTTGGCAAATGCCCAGGTGCTGTGTACAGAACAGTAGTCGAACTCGATACCCTGTCCGATACGGATTGGGCCGGAACCTAATACCAGAACTTTCTTCTTCGGTGTTGTCTCTGTTGCTTCGTTTTCACTGCCAAATACGGAATAGTAATATGGAGTGGATGCTTCAAACTCTGCGGCACAGGTATCAACCATCTTAAAGGCTGCTACGATACCATTTTCGTAACGCATGTCATGAATTTCTTTTTCACTCTTTCCGGTAAGTTCTGAAATGACTTTATCCGGGAATTCCATACGTTTTGCTTCTTTTAAAAGCTCTACGGTAAGTGGTTTTGTCTTTAAATCCTGCTCCATCTCAACTAAGATAGCCAGTTTGTCAATAAACCATTTATCAATCTTTGTAATCTCATGAATTTTATCATAAGATACGCCACGGCGCAGTGCTTCTGCAATAACCCAGATTCTGCGGTCATCTACTACATGTAACTGCTCCTGTAATTCCTCATCAGAAAGCTTGCTGAAGTCATAGGATAAAAGACTGTCTACATGCTGCTCTAAGGAACGGATTGCTTTCATCAGGGCACCTTCAAAGTTATTGCAGATACTCATAACTTCTCCGGTTGCTTTCATCTGTGTTGTTAACGTACGTTTTGCAGTGATGAATTTATCAAATGGAAGTCTTGGGATTTTTACTACGCAGTAGTCTAACATCGGCTCAAAGCTTGCATATGTCTTTCCGGTAATTGCATTCTTGATTTCATCTAAGGTATAGCCCAGCGCAATCTTTGCAGCAACTTTTGCAATTGGATATCCGGTTGCTTTGGATGCTAATGCAGAAGAGCGGGATACACGAGGATTAACCTCGATAACACAATATTCGAAGGTTTCCGGATGCAGTGCGTACTGTACGTTACATCCACCGGTAATATTTAATTCGGAAATGATATTAAGTGCAGAAGTACGCAGCATCTGGTACTCTTTATCACCTAATGTCTGGGAAGGTGCTACTACAATAGAGTCTCCGGTATGTACACCAACCGGGTCAATGTTTTCCATATTACATACAGTAATACAGTTTCCATTGGCATCACGCATTACTTCGTACTCGATTTCCTTCCAGCCTGCGATACAACGTTCTACCAGCACTTCTCCGACACGGCTCAGACGAAGTCCGTTGGATAAGATGTCGATAAGCTCTGTCTCATTATGTGCGATTCCGCCGCCGCTTCCTCCTAAGGTATAAGCAGGACGAAGTACAACCGGATATCCGATGGTATTGGTAAATTTGATACCATCTTCTACATTGTGTACTACCTGGGATGGTGCACATGGCTCACCGATTTTTTCCATGGTATCTTTAAATGCCTGACGATCCTCAGCCTTAAAAATTGTCTCAGCAGTTGTACCAATCAGTTTGACACCTTGTTTCTCTAAGAATCCGGATTCTGCTAACTCCATACCAAGGTTAAGACCTGCCTGTCCACCTAAGGTAGGAAGGACGCTGTCCGGTTTTTCTTTTATGATAATCTGCTCTAATACTTTTGCAGTCAATGGCTCGATGTAAACTTCATCTGCAATATCCTTATCTGTCATAATGGTAGCAGGATTGGAGTTTACCAGAACAACTTCGATTCCTTCTTCTTTTAAAGAACGACATGCCTGTGTTCCTGCATAGTCAAACTCTGCAGCCTGTCCAATGACAATCGGACCTGAACCAATTACTAATACTTTTTTAATATCTTTATTCTTAGGCATTATTTCGTTCCTCCCATCATCTCAATAAAACGGTCAAAAAGGTAAGCAGAATCCTGTGGTCCCGGACATGCTTCCGGATGGAACTGTACGGTAAAAATGTTCTTTCCGACATACTCTAATCCTTCGTTGGTTCCATCGTTTACATTTACAAATGCCGGTTTTGCAATTTTCTCATCCAGGGTATTGGTATCTACTGCATAACCATGGTTCTGGCTGGAAATGTATACACGGTTGGTCTTTAAATCCTTAACCGGATGATTTCCTCCACGATGACCATATTTCAAATGATATGTGTCTGCACCGGTTGCAAGTGCCATCAGCTGATGTCCCAAGCAGATTGCAAAAATCGGTGTGTCAGATTCATATAATTTACGAATCTCTGCAATAATCTCCTTGCACTCCTTCGGGTCTCCAGGTCCATTACTTAACATGATTCCGTCCGGATTCGTGCTTAAAATTTCTTCTGCTGTGGTGTGTGCCGGATAAACAGTAACTTCACAGCCTCTTTTATTTAATGACTGGGCGATGTTTCTCTTAGCACCAAGGTCTAACAGTGCTACTTTTTTGCCCTTTCCAGGCAATACGCTTTTCTCTTCACAGGTTACTTTATCTACCACATTTCCTGTGGTGTAAGCCTTTAATTTTGGAATAATCTCATCCAGATTGTAATTCTCATCTGTTGTAATCATTCCATTCATTGTTCCTTTTTCACGTAAGAGCTTGGTTAATGCTCTGGTATCAATTCCTGCAATTCCAGGTATATCGTATTTTTTCAGAAAATCCTGAATGGTTCCTTCACAGCGGAAATTGCTTGGCATTCTGGATAATTCTCTTACGATATATCCATCTACCCATGGACGTCCTGACTCCATATCCGGTGTAATTCCATAATTTCCAATCAAAGGATATGTCATTACTACCGCCTGTCCTGCATAAGATGGATCTGTCAGTACCTCTAAATACCCTGTCATCGACGTATTAAATACGATTTCACTGATGACTTCCCGTGTTGAACCGATGCTGGTTCCGGTAAATACATTGCCATCTTCCAATATAAGAAAAGCTTTCATTTGTTCACCCTGTCCTTTCTATTCTTCCGATACCTGCGCAAAAAAAAAGAGTCAGTCATCTCTTTTTCCTTCCTTTTGCATAAAAAATGCACCAAACCTGCACAGTCTACCTAAATTGTAAAAATTCTACCATATCGGGAAGGTTTTTTCAACCTTTTTCGCAAAACAAATAGTCACTAAGTTTGATGCATATTTATCCATTTTTTATGCATTTTTTCTTTTTCTTTTATTTGAGTTTACATAAATATATTTTCTGAGAATACTATTTCAATAACTTTTTCAGGAGTGGCAGACGTTTCCCATAAGGTGGATAGCGGAATGGAATGTCCAGCCAGTTGCCCTTTTCCATGATGCTCTTTTCCCGGCTGAAGGTCTCATAGCTATGCTTTCCGTGGTACGCTCCCATGCCGCTGTTTCCTACTCCGCCAAAGGGAAGCTTCTCATTGGACAAATGAATAATGGTATCATTGATACAGCCGCCGCCAAAACTCACCTTGGAAATCACCGTTTTCTTTACCCTGCTGCTTCTTGTAAAAAGATACAGTGCCAGCGGCTTCTCTTTCTTCTGCAATATCCGGATTACTTCTGCCAAATCTGAATATGCAAATACCGGAAGAACCGGCCCAAAAATTTCTTCCTGCATTACCTTACTTCTTCCTGTAAGTCCGGCAAGAAGCGTTGGCTCTATTTTCAGCGTATCCGCATCCATTCTGCCACCGGTTATGATTTCACCATCCTGCTCTAAAAGCATTTTCTTAAGACGATTGAAATGTTTTTCATTGATAATCTTTGGATATTCCGGATTCAAAAGCGGCTCATCTCGATACATTTTCCGGATGTAGTGCTTCATTTTGCGAAGCAATGGTTCTTTTACTTCCTCCTGTACCAGCACATAATCCGGCGCCACGCAGGTCTGTCCGGCATTTAGAAATTTGCCCCAGACAATTCTTCTTGCCGCCCGCTTAATGTCTGCAGTTTTATCCACGATGCAGGGACTCTTGCCGCCCAGTTCCAGTGTAACCGGTGTCAGATGTTTTGCTGCCGCTTCCATCACTACGCTTCCCACCGCAGGACTTCCTGTGAAAAAGATGTAATCAAAACGTTCTTTTAAAACAGCTTCATTTACTGCTCTTCCTCCAAGAAGCACTGCCACATATTTCTCATCAAAGATTTCCCGTAACAGCTTAGATAGCACTTTCGCCGAATGCACAGCATATTCCGAAGGCTTTACTACAGTACAGTTACCTGCTGCTATGGCACCAATCAGTGGAATCAATGTCAACTGCACCGGATAATTCCACGGTGACATAATAAGCACGCTGCCATAAGGCTCTCTGTAAATTGTGCTGACAGACGGAAAATGCACGATTGGCGTGCCTACCCGCTTCGGTTTGTCCCACTGTTTCAAATGAGCTATCGTATCAGCTAATTCCCTTCGCACAATTCCAACCTCTGTCTCATAGCCTTCAAAGGGTGCTTTCGCCAAATCCTTCTGCAACGCCAGTAACAGTTCCTTTTCATGCCTGATTACTGCTTCTTCCAGCCGCTTTAGCATGGCAATGCGAAAGACGAGCTTCTTTGTCTCTCCTGTATAAAAATATTTATGCTGTGCTTCTAAGATTTCCTTTATTTCTGACATTTGTTTCTCCCTGCCGGTTGATCCTATTTCTTCTATAAATAATATCTTCTATATTATATAACATTCCGGGGCTGTCGTATACACTTTCTGACAAACCAGAAAGGAAGCCGCATCTCTGCAGCTTCCTTTCTGGTTTGTTAAAGAATATCTTTTATCTATAGGAGTACATTATTTCACATTAAATGCTTTCATTCCAGGATATACCGCGCTGTCACCTAATTCCTCTTCAATGCGGAGTAACTGGTTGCGGTATATTCTGTACCAGCCTTTGGAATCTTATAGTATCCTTTTCCATTTTCACTCTTCCACCCGGAAGAATATTTCTTCCGGTGAATATGGATATTGCCGTCTCCATATTCCAAAGGAGTCACTATGATTCACGTTTAGTTAGTTGCTACTAACTTCGTTTATTGTATACTAATCAAATAAAAAGTGCAAGAGGCTTGGCGATTCGTTTTTCTCATTAAATTTTTACTGTGGCGGGTTACATCTTGAGCATGGTGTCAAACCCATGTTCTTCGCCTCTGACAAAGTCACCTCATGGTCACTCTTTTTCAAATACGAGCAGCCTGCCGAATGATATTTTGAACCGGTGTCTGTAATATGTACCATAACGGAACTGCTGTCACTATTTGAACTGCCGGATGCATCTGCAGCTATACCTGCATCACTGCTGCCTGATAGTGTAGTGCTGTCTGCTGTGGAATTATTTGTTGTACTATCACTACTTCCGGTCGGTTCTCCTGCTTTCCAGCTTTCTGATGGGGAGCAGTTCCAGGTGATATCATTTCCATCCGATGTTGCTACAATCGTACCCTGTTCATCGGTACGAAACACGGATATGCCGGCTGCCCGCAGACGGTTCAGCACCTCTGCATGAGGATGTCCGTATTTATTGCCTTCACCGGCACTGATTACCACATAAGTCGGTGATACCTTATCCAAAAAAGCCTGACTTGTGGCTGTCTTGCTTCCATGATGTGCCGCCGCATAGACATCTGCGGAAATATCAATTCCATTATTTAAAATGTCCTCTTCCGCTTTTTCTTCTGCATCTCCGGTGAAGAGGAAGCGGTTGTTGCCATTCTGCACCAGCACACCCACCGACCAGTCATTCATGTCATTTCCATAGTCTGCATTCGGTGCCACGATGGTAAAAGTTGCTCCGCCCAAAGTATAAGTCTCTCCAACTACCGGATAAGTAGTCTGATAGCCCTTGGACTTCATTGCCTGCACCACATCATCATAGGTTCTGGTGTCATTTGCCACATCCGGCATGATAATTGTATCGCAGTCAAATTTATAAATTACTACATCCAGTCCGCCAATATGGTCTGCATCCGGGTGCGTTCCTATGACATAATCCAGTTTCTCTACGCCCTGGCTCATAAGATAGGACTGTACCGTTGTTCCTTCGTCATTATTGCCGGCATCTATCAGCATGTAATGACCATCACAAGCTATCAAGGCAGCATCGCCCTGCCCTACATCTATGAAATGCACCTGCATCTGTCCGGCGGAACTGCCATCTGTCTTATAGGTATTACTGATGACTCCCCCGGTAACAAAATCCTCCGTATCACCACCAGGCTCTGTATTGCTTTCTGTCTCTGTTTCAGTCTGTGTTTCCGTGGCAACGGAACTTTCCCTGTCAGGCTTTTCTTTCTTATTATCCGAATGATTGCCGATTGCTCCGGCTATCATCAGTACGAAAATAATAACTGCAATCCATAATTTCTTGTTTCCGGATTTCGATTTCATTTTCCTAACTCCTCCGTTTTTCTTAAAATTTCTTTTCTATTATAATACATTTGGCAAGAAAAAACAGACGTAAGGGGGACGTCTGTTTGGATCCTAAATTTTTAAATTCTGCGAGTAGTAAACAAGTATACTCGGGCAACTTATACTCCGCAAAGTATATATTTATATGTATTTCCGATTTTTTTAATAATTCCCTTATTGGTAAGTGACTGTAATATAGAACAAATATCATCTTCTTTTATGGTACACATATCACAAGCGTCTCTATATTTGCATGTCTAACATTATTTGTCGGAGAACTTTTGCATTTTCACTTTCTGCCAACAGCATTGCCATATTAAGAAAAGCCTTAAAATCAAATATTGCTATTTGAGGTGTTCTATTGCTAATGTTCCCGACATTTATGTCGGGAACATCCTGAGCTATTACACAATCCATGAATTCTTTAAGTTTTTTCCCTTTAAAATCTCATATCCATTTGCAGTAATTTCATCAGAATTGTCGCTAACATATCTCTCAATTGTTCTCACATCTACGTTAAAATATGTAGCCACCATTGATTTTGTAAATCTTAATCGTCCATCAAATATAATACCCTGAATACCTGTCTGATTTTGAATTTCATTAACAGCTAAATCATTATTCAAAATATTTTGTCTATCAATTTGAGAAGTTGTTAAATCTTTTGACATTCTCACACTTCCTTTGCTTTATATTTACAAATTACAAGAAAATCTTTTGGGCATTCCGGCTGTCCGCCTTTCTCAGATTTTGGCTTATTATAGTTCTCTCTTTCTATAATGCCATGCTTCTGCTTTATCTGTGCAATATACTTCTTTATCTCCTCATAAGTAGCCTGTCTACGCTACGCTCCGCTTCGGTCCGTGCTGAGCAAATGTTCCCTGAACCTTTAGCGCCTCTCAGCTGCCGTTAAATCCATCTCGTCCATGTCAAGTCTCACATTCACATGCTACTTCACCTCATGGAGTTTCGACAACATGCACACTGTCTCAATATTTCCGGACCAAGGGAACATGTCCACGCAGCACATCCGCTCCACCTGATATCCTCTGGCGGTTAAAACCTCCAAGTCTCTTGCAAGACTGGTTGGCTTACAGGAAATATAAATCATGCGGTCTACGCCATAGCGGATAATTTTCTCCAATGCCTTTGGATGGATACCATCGCGCGGAGGGTCCAATACGATAAAATCCGGTTTTTCAGTAATATCGTCCAATACTTTTAAGACATCGCCGGCTAAAAATTCGCAGTTTTCAAGACCATTTAATGCCGCATTTTCCTTTGCGGCTTCCACTGCCTCTTCTACTATTTCCACACCCACTACCTTTTTTGCGGCAGGTGCCAGCATCTGTGCAATGGTTCCGGTTCCGCTGTATAAATCAAATACCACCTTGTCTGCCTTCTCGGTCAGCGTATCTCCGATATAGTCCCTTGCAGTCTGGTAAAGCACCTCTGCTCCAAGAGAGTTGGTCTGGAAGAAAGAAAATGGTGTGATTCTAAAACGAAGTCCTAAGAGTTCTTCGTAGAAATAATCTTTTCCATATAAAATCTCTGTTCCTTCATCCTTTACTACATCTGCTACACTGTCATTTTTCGTATGAAGAATTCCTGCAATGCTGCCGTCTAAATCAAGTTTACATAGTGCATCTTTCATTCCAGCCAACAATTCTTTTTCTGAAGATATTGCCTCTGTCAGACCATCCAGTATATGCTCTGCGCCTGCCGTTACAAGGTCAATCAGGATCTCTTTGGTCTTTACCGCTTTACGCACCAGTAAATGACGCAGATATCCGGTATGCCGCATTCTGTGATAATAGGAAATCTTTTTTTCTGCAAAATACTGCTGCACACAGCTTAATATCTTCCGATAATCTTCATCTACAATTTTACAGTCCGTTACCGAGACAATATCATAAAAGCTGCCACGCTTATGCATGCCAAGAGCAAGGGGGCCATCCTTATATTCATCCCCAAAAGTAAATTCCATCTTATTACGGAATCCGAATTCATTCGGACTTGCTTTTACGCCCTCAAAGCTGTAGGTTTCCGGGTCTACTACCGCATCCATCAGTTTCTTCACCTGCTGTCCTTTTAATGCAAGCTGATCTTCATAGGATAAATTCTGATAAGTACAGCCTCCACAGATTCCAAAATGCGGGCATGGTGCTTCCGGCAGCTCATTTGGTGCTTTCTTCAAAACTTCCAGTAAGCGGCCTTCGCCTTTTCCCTTTCTTACCTTATTTACAGAAAAGGAAATCTCCTGTCCCGGTAATACGTTTTTTACGATTACCTGCTTTCCTTCTTCTACTTTTACAACTCCCTTATTCGGGAAATCCACATATGCAACAGTTCCCTGTAATACCTGACCTTTTTTCATACTTACCTCACACGAACAATTCTTTTCCAGAAACACATGTCATCCGCAGCGTTTCCGGCACACTCAGTAAAAGGGCTGCATGATATCACACAGCCCTTTACATCTTCACCTGTTAAATTATGCAAATGATAATGATTATTTCTCTTCCTCGTCATCCTCGTCAAAGAAATCATCTTCAAAATCATCATCGAAATCGTCTTCAAAATCCTCCAGATAATCTGGTGCAAAGAAACGATATAATCCATAAGCAGCTGCAGCAACTACTACAACAATACCAATGATTGCAAAAATTAAACCAGCTTTTGATTTTTTCTTCTCTTCCATTATTTCCTCTTTCTCCTTTTTATGCAATAATTCTGTTACTTTGTTCACATTTGCGGTTAATAAATTCTTTAATTCTTCCATTTTTTCCATTTCTGACCACTCCTTTTTATGCCAACAACAGCTTTTCATTTTCCTGCCACCTAGAACTCTTTTTATTAATTCATTATAGCATATGTTTCCCCAATCTACTAGAAAAAATTACAAATTCATAAAATTTTTATAACTTTTTCAATTTGGCAAAGGATGCAAACATCTTCTTCACACCTACACCGGAAAAATCAACGGTAACCTCATAATCCCTGCCGCCGTCAATAATCTGCTTTACGACTCCGGTGCCGAATTTCAGATGGGAAACGGTATCACCCACAGCATAATCCAACGGCTTTTTCATTGCGGAATTGCCAAAGTTCCTTGCCTCCGGTACGCCAGTTCTGCGCAGTGCCATCGGCTTTGCCGAAAATGCATTTTTCGCCATCATACTTGGTTTCGGAATATCCGGCATTTTTTCCTTCTGGATGGTTCCCGCTAAAAGTTCCCGCGGAATCTCTTTTACGAAACGGGACACCTTACTATACTGTGTTTCTCCTCGTATCATACGCATTCTTGCGCAGGATATGGACAACCGCTCCTTGGCTCTTGTGATTCCCACATAGGCAAGACGACGTTCTTCTTCGATTTCCGCTGTTGGATTTTCCGCACAGATTGCACCGAATCCCGGAAACAGTCCGTCTTCCATTCCTGCCAGATAAACCTGTGGAAATTCAAGACCCTTCGCACTGTGCAGCGTCATCAGCACAACATAGTCCTGTGTCTCATCCACACTGTCAATATCTGCAACCAGTGCTACTTCCTCTAAGAATCCGCTTAAGGTGGGCTCTTCTTCGCTTTCCTCATAAGTAACCGCTTTGGAAATCAACTCATCGATATTTTCCATTCGCTGCTGTGCTTCCTCTGTATTTTCTGCTTCCAGCTCACGGACATAACCGGTTTCTTCAATGATTTCCTGCAAAAGCTCTGATACACTGATATACGGCAACTTGCTCCGCATACTCTGAATCAGCATTACAAACGGTCTGATTTTTGCAGATGCCCGTCCGATTGTGCCAATCTCTTCTGCCATTTTTAAGGCATTATAAAAGGTAAGACCGTTTTCATCGGCATAATCCTGCACCCTACTTAATGTCGTTGCTCCAATTCCACGTTTTGGCACATTGATAATACGGCGTACCGCCAGATCATCCATGGCATTGTCAATGGTCTTAAGATAAGCCAGTAAATCCTTGATTTCTCTTCTGGAATAGAAGTTTACGCCTCCCACAATCTTATATGGTATGCTGGCTGTGATAAAACGTTCCTCGAAAAGCCGGGACTGAGCGTTGGTACGGTATAATACGGCACAGTCTCCGTAATGATACATGCCTTCCCGCACTTTGCTCCGGATATCTTTTGCTACATAGTCTGCTTCATCAAATCCGGTTTCAAACTGATGAAATGCAATTTTTTCGCCTTCCTCATTCTCTGTCCAGAGGCGTTTTGCCTTTCGTCCCACATTATTTGCAATGACCCCATTGGCTGCATTTAAAATATTCTGGGTGGAACGGTAATTCTGCTCCAGCTTGATGGTGACTGCATTTGGAAATTCTTTTTCAAAATTCAATATATTATAAATGTTTGCTCCACGGAATTTGTAAATGGACTGGTCATCATCACCTACCACGCAGAGATTCTTATATTTGCCTGCCAGCAGTTTAATCAGCTGAAACTGTGCCGTATTGGTATCCTGATACTCGTCCACCATAATATAACGGAACCGCTCCTGATAATAATCCAGCACTTCCATATCTGACTGGAAAAGCTCTACGGTCTTTACAATCAAATCATCAAAATCCAGTGCATTATTTTTCCGTAACACCTGCTGATATTCCCGGTAAACGGCTGCTTCCTTCATTTTCCGGAAATCTCCCTGCGCCCGTAGGGCATATGCTTCCGGACTGATCAGCTCGTCCTTTGCAGAAGAAATGGCCGCAAGCAAACTTTTTTCCTTATACATCTTCGTATCAATTTCCAGACGCTTGCAGATATCCTTCATAATGGTCTTCTGGTCTTCTGTATCATATATGGTAAAGTTGGTTCCAAATCCGATATGGTCAATAAAACGGCGCAGAATTCTCACACAGGTAGAATGAAAGGTAGATACCCAGATATTTTCCGAGCCATAGCCCACCATGTCATCAATACGCTCCCGCATTTCGCCTGCAGCCTTATTGGTAAATGTAATCGCAAGGATATGATAGGGATTGACTCCCAGTTCCTCTATCAGATATACCGCCCGGTGAGTCAGCACACGGGTCTTTCCGCTGCCTGCGCCCGCCAGCAGCAGCACAGGTCCTTCTGTTGTAAATACACCTTTTTTCTGTTCTTCATTTAATGAATCGTATATACTCATAATGCTCCTTTACTCTCCTCAATACCACTCCGCTCAGTATACCATACTTCCTTAAGGGATGGGAACATATTTTCTGTATTTCTTTTCAGATTTCTTTTTGTACTGTCCGTCGAACGCATTCATGCGTTCTTTTCCCTTATATCCATTCTATTGTAGTTGCATCACGCAATGTCATTTACACATCACAGCGTCATTGTATATGCTTTCTGTTATTTTTCTTCTTGTTATCTAGTTTTCAATACTATATAATAGGTATGAGGTGAATTCAAATGACAATTGATGCAAAAGATTTATTAAACAGTATTTTATCCAGTCTGTCGCGGATTGACTATATCCGTCCGGAAAGTATTCCAAATATTGACCTTTACATGGACCAGATTACAACCTTCATGGATACCCAGCTTGCAGCGTCCAAGCGTCATCCCGATGACAAGATTCTGACCAAAACCATGATTAATAACTATGCAAAAAACAATCTGCTTCCACCGCCAGTCAAGAAGAAATACAGCAAAGAACATATTCTGATGCTGATTTTCATTTATTATTTCAAAAGCATATTAAGTATCAATGATATCGAAAGTATCTTAAATCCTCTGGCAAAACGTTTCTTCAATGCAGAAGGAGATTTCAATCTGACAACTGTCTATGAAGAGGTGTTCAGTCTGGAACGGGATGAAGTAAAAAATCTGATGAAGGATATTACCAAGAAATTCAATACCAGTTCTACCACCTTTGCAGATGCACCGGAAGAAGACCAGGATTTTCTTCATACCTTTTCCTTTATCTGTATGTTAAGTTTTGATGTATTTGTAAAGTGTATGTTGATTGAAAAGCTGATTGACGAGACGAAAGAAATGGAAAAAGAAGCCGAAGATGAGCAGCGTGCTGCAGAAAAGAAAGCTTCCGAAGAGAAAAAAGCTCCTGGGAAAAAGTCGAACGAATAAAAAGCCATATGCCTTGGCACATCTTCGCGGAGCGTTTTTTACTTTACAGGAAAGCAATTTCCTGTAAATCGAAAAAGCACCAGTTTTCGAACCGGTGCTTTTCTTTATCATTTACATGATTTTGTGCAAAAATTAAATATCGTTTTAATTTTATCTCTACTCTTCGTTTTAATTTTCCTCTTTTTTTTCTTCTACCGGCTTCACATTCGTTCTGGCAAATACCATATCATATCCATCGCATCCATAATTCAAGGAACGGTTCACACGACTGATGGTTGCCGTTGATGCACCAGTCTTCTCTGCAATATCAAGATAAGTTCTCTGCTCACGCAACATCTTTGCCACTTCATATCTCTGTGAGAATGCCAGTAATTCATTTACCGTACAGACATCTTCAAAGAATTTATAACATTCCTCTTTATTTTCAAGGCTTAAGATTGCATCAAACAAATGATCCACTGCTTCCGTTCTTACATTCTTACTCATTCTGCCTCTCCTTTTCGTATTATACTTATTTCAATACAAAAATGTTAGCATATTAAAGTGTGAAAGTAAACCGTTTTTCGAAAAATTTTCTTTTCAATTTTCTATTCAAAATTTTTCTTTTCCTGAACCGTAAGATTTCTGTTTCTGGAAATTTTTAATCCAAAAGATTCTGCATACTCTTTAAGGTAATTACCAAGGTAGATGTATTATGAAGTAATGCAGATACGGTTGGCTGCAGGACTCCTGCCACGCCAAGCACAATCAGTCCTGTATTGAACCCGACAATTGTCCGGTAATTCTTATGAATCCGTTTCATCAATGCATTACTCAGCACCTTTAAGGTTACTATCTCATAAAGATTATCTGCACCGATAGTTACATCTGCAATTTCTCTTGCAATCTCTGCTCCATCACTGATGGCTATTCCAATATCTGCCGCAGATAATGCCGGTGAATCGTTGATACCATCTCCAATCATAATGACCTTGTGTCCTTCTGCTTTGGCTTTCTCTACAAAACTTGCCTTATCTTCCGGAAGTACCTCGGAGTAATACTCGTCTACGCCCACTCTTGCTGCAATGGCGGATGCTGTACGTTCACTATCCCCTGTCATCATAACAACTTTCTTAATTCCGGCTGTCTTTAAGGAATTTACAACGGCTGCTGCTTCATCACGAAGCGGATCTTCAATGCAGATAACGGCTGCAAGGCGGTTCTCAATTGCCATATAAAGATGTGAATATTCTGATGGAAGGCTGTTAAACTGTTCTTCATAGCCTTCCGGAACCACACATTTTTCATCTTCAAATACAAAGTGATAGCTTCCGATTACCACACTCTTTCCTTCTATGGTGGAAGAAATTCCGTGGGCTACAATATATTCCACCTTAGAATGTAGTTCTTCATGCACAAGATTCTTTTCCTGGGCTGCATCTACGACTGCCTTTGCCATGGAATGAGGGAAATGTTCCTCTAAGCAGGCAGCAATACGTAAAAGCTCTTCCGTGGGCTTATCCGTAAAAGAAACAACATCTACTACGGTAGGCTGTGCTTTGGTCAGAGTACCTGTTTTGTCAAAGACGATGGTATCTGCTTCTGCCATTGCCTCTAAGAATTTGCCACCTTTTACGGTAATATTGTGCACACTTGCTTCACGGATTGCAGACAATACAGATACCGGCATTGCAAGTTTTAATGCACAGGAAAAGTCCACCATAAGAACTGCTAATGCTTTTGTGGCATTTCTGGTAAAGAGCCAGGTAATGCCTGTTCCTAGTAATGTATACGGAACCAGGCGGTCTGCCAGATGCTCGGCTTTACTTTCCAGGGAAGATTTTAACTTCTCTGACTCTTCAATCATCGTGACAATTTTTTCAAATTTGCTGGAGCCATTTACTTCTTTGACACGAATGGTCAGTTCTCCTTCTTCCAATACGGTTCCGGCATAGACATAACCTTCTACACTCTTATGCACTGGAAGGGATTCACCGGTTAAGGATGCCTGATTTACCATCGCATCCCCTTCCGTTACCACGCCATCAAACGGAATGACATTTCCCATATGAATACAGACTTCATCGCCTTCTTTAATCTCAGATGCCGATACCAGTATTTCCTGTCCATCCTGACACAGCCATACTTTACTGACATTTAAGGACATACTTCTTGCCAGATCATCGACGGATTTCTTGTGTGTCCACTCCTCTAAGATTTCTCCAATGCCCAGTAAGAACATAATGGAACCTGCTGTATTGATGTCATTGCGAAGCAGAGAGACTCCAATAGCTGTTCCATCCAGCACCGGAACCTCTATCCTGCCCTTCGCCAATGCAGACACTCCAGCCCACAAATATTTCACGGAACGGACCATGGTAATTCCTGTGCGGATTGGATATGGCAGGAACATCTTACTGCCCATACGGAGTACCACTTTATTTACCAGCTTGTCCCAGTAAGTCCGGTTCAGCTCCCTGCCGGAATTCTGTAAAAAAGTCTCTGGCACATCCACTTTCTGATAAGAGAAATGACGCAGTGTCTCTATCATCTCCTCACGATTTCCCACATAACAGACTACTGCATCCTGTAAACGTTCATTTACTTTCACTGAAGTGACACATTTGCAGTTACTCAGGTAATATTCCATCATATCTGCCTGGCGGAAACTCATCCCGCCCTGAATGATATGAATACGAAGTCTTCCTTTTATCTCATGTTTTATAACAAATCTCATATTACATACTTCCTTAGATAAAGAATCACCTACAGCATATTCTGAAGGTGATTCTCATAGTTTACATAAACAACGAGCAAAATCGCATGTCCAATGTTTATTCTGCTACAGTTTCTTCTGTTGCATCTTCTACAGATTCATCTGTATATTCTGCTGCTTTAGCAGCTCTGTCTTCATTAATCTGCTGTGCCTCTGCATAAATATCCTCTGCATTTTCCTGGATATTAGAAGCAGTCTTCATGACACATTCCTTTGCACGTAATGCTGCTGCTGTACAGTTTGTGTAGACTTTCTTTGCATCCTTGCTACCTAATATTTTAATTCCGGCTGTTCCAAACAATACACCGGCAGCAAAGATTCCGGTCTTCTTCCAGTTAAATTTTTTCACAAAATCAAACATATGTATTCCTCCTATTTCTGTTTGTTTTTTAGCTTACCGCCATTAAAACCCATTGTCCATACTCTTTTTCGTTATTGAGAATTCTTATCAACAATAGAATCTTATCTTGAAATTTTGATTACGGAAATAATTTCTTCCCAGTAGTCTAAGACATACTGTCCGATAATCGGGTCATACATCTTGCCAAGATTATTTTTGATTTCCTGATAACAGTAATCAAAATCATGTGCTTTGCGATAACTCCGGTTTGAAGTCATGGCATCAATGGAATCGCAGCTCCAATAGAGGGATGTTTCTTCATTGCCTCCCATTCCTCATCATCAAGCTTTCCTTCTTTATTTAAAACAGCATCCGGAACACCGATTTTTCCAATATCATGGAGATGTGCCGCAATATTCACAAGCTTTCAAATAATCCCTTCACTTTCTATCCTTCAATGATAAATTTTGCAAATGATAATTCTGCTCCTTTGCCGATTCTGCTGCAGATATTTACCACTCTGGTCATAACACCTGCAAACTGGTTATCTTTGGTTACAATTTTAAGAAGCTGTGTCTCTGCCTCATATTCTGCTTCCTCTACATCTTCTAATTCTAATGTTTCACGAAGAATTTCTTTTACCTGATCCTCTGTTACTTTTTTAGACATCCGATAATATCTTCCCATAATGTGCTTCCTTTCTTAGTTGTTACTACTTTATGTTAGTTCTTTCTAATCCAGTTGTATTATAACACCTGTTATTGAAAATAGGACCTTTCTTATCGATATTTTTTCTCATTATTTCTCAATTTGATTTACCCCTGTATCCACGTTATAATAGTCCTATTACATAAATCTGATTTTTCAGCAGAATACTAATACAAAAGAAAGATAAAAGGAGGCTATTTTATGTGCACCGCAGCTACTTATCAAACAAAGAACTTCTACATGGGCAGAACCCTTGATTATGAATTTTCCTATGGCGATGAAGTCACCATTACCCCCCGCAACTATCCGTTTCATTTCCGTCATGCCGGGACTTTAAGCTCCCACTATGCCATGATTGGCATGGCTCATGTAGCACCGGACAATGGTGTTGACTATCCTCTTTATTATGATGCCTGCAATGAAAAAGGTGTCTGCATGGCAGGGCTTAACTTTGTGGGAAATGCCGCTTATGCTGATATTATTGATACAAAGGAAAATGTTGCACAATTTGAATTTATTCCATGGATTCTAAGCCAATGTGCTTCTGTTTCAGAAGCCAGAGAAAAATTAGTGCAGATGAATCTCGTTGGAACTGTTTTTGCCAGCCATTTTCCGGCAGCACAGCTTCACTGGATGATTGCCGACAAAAGTGAAAACATCGTTGTGGAATCCATGGCAGACGGGCTTCATATCTATGACAATCCTGCCGGTGTGCTGACCAACAATCCACCTTTTCCAATGCAGATGTTTGCTTTAAATAATTATGCGGCTCTCTCATCCAGGCAGCCGGAAAATCATTTTTCCGACAAACTCAGCTTACAGGCTTACAGCCGCGGTATGGGGGCTTTAGGTCTGCCGGGCGATTTATCTTCCCAATCCCGTTTTATCCGGGTTGCTTTCACCAGACTACATTCCATTTCCGGCAGTTCAGAAATCGAAAGTGTCAGCCAGTTCTTTCATATCTTAGGTTCCGTCGACCAGCAGCGGGGCTGCTGTGAAGTTGCTGATGGGAAATATGAAATTACAATCTACACTTCCTGCTGCAATGCGGATAAGGGGATTTATTACTATACGACCTATGATAATCATTCAATTAACGGAATCGATATGCATCATGAGAACCTGGACAGTGCAGAGTTAATCCGGTTTGCGGTTCTTGATGCGGGTGGGATTCACTGGCAGAATTAGGGGATTTCGATGTGGAGATAACATTTAGAATCAAAGAATTTTGCAGCAGTCAAAGCACATCTGATTTTCTTTTATGTGAAATGTCAACCGTTCTTAGGGGTCTGTTTTTCTTGATGATAAACTGTCTTTTCGGTTGCTTTGACAGAATATTGGTACTGTCCGTCGAGGACAGATGCCACCTAATGTCTGCAAGGGGCACTGGGAATTTCGATATACTTTTCATTTCATCTGGCAACCGGCACAAATTCACATCCATGTTCAAATGTGCCTCGCTGGTACATCCCTGTACCAGCGTTGCCTGTTGCCAGACGAAATTCCAAGTGCCCCTAACAGCCCTTATCAGGCATCTGCACTTCGACGATCAGTACCAATATTTTGTCAAACATAGAAAAGACAGTTTTTATCGTAAAAAGAAAAACAGACCTCTTAGAACGGTGACGTTTCATCATATGAAAATCAATGTGCTTCGACTGCTGCAAAATTTTTTAATAAATTTTTCTCCCACATCGCAATCCCCTAATGGATGACATATAAAAGGAGCAGACCCGCATCAAAAGTCTGCTCCCTTTACGTCCAAAGTATTTTGTGTGTATTGTAATGTTCCTTACAAGAGTTAGTTTATGCTAACTCTTGTTTTCTGTCAATACCGCTGTTGATATTCTTTTCTCACCTGTGATAACTCCTTATAGATGTTCCGGTGATTTAAAATAATTCAAAAAACTCTTCGCCAGTTCCACATTGGTATTGACCACCAATTCTTCCGGAAAATCTACCATCTGAATAACTTCCAATGGATATTGATGATTCCCAACTGCAGTATCCACATGCGCATCGGAATCCATGATAACCGGAACTTTATATTCCTTGCAAAGTTCTAACATTTTGCAGCTGTTTTCCTTCGTATTCTGCCGGAAGCCACCCGGTGTCAGGGAGCCATTGTTGACCTCTAACAATACATGATGTTCCTTTGCACCTTCCACCAATGCACGATAATCCACCGGATAATAAGAATCATCCGGATGTCCGATAATGTTTACATAGGGATTTTTCATCACATTCAGATAAGTTTTCGTATTTTCTTCTATGGTTCCCGGATGAAAACACGGACCATGCATACTTGCAACGCACAAATCCATCTGCTTTAAAGTACGCTCCGGCAGATCCACATGCCCTTCCATATCCATGATATTAAGTTCTGCGCCAAACAGCGTATACATTTCTCCATGCTTTCTTTCCAGCACGCGAAGATTATTAAAATATAACTCGCTGCAGGTTCCCGGCATTTTCGGAGCATGCTCTGTAATACCAAAGAGACGGATTCCTTTCTGCTCTGCCGCCTTTATCATTGCTTCAATAGTACTGTAAGCATGTCCGCTTGCAATTGTATGAGTATGAAGGTCTACGTAGTCGTTCATGTTCTGTTCTCCTTTTATATCTCTTGTCTTAATACTGTTTTCTAAATTTCAGACAATCCTATCCTATTTTATCCTATCCTATCCATCATAGCACATTTTCATCTGTCTTTCATACTATAATACAAATGTCTTTTAAGGATGCTCTATGAAACGATTTTATAAAAAAGGTATTTCTCTTTTCTTAATTCTTCTTATGTCCTTCCCGCTTTGTGCCTGCAAATCAGATGATTCTAAAGCATTAACAACCGTAAAATTAAACGAAGTGGCACATTCCATCTTTTACGCACCGATGTATGTGGCCATCGAAAAAGGCTACTTTGAAGATGAGGGAATCGAGCTCTCATTGACCACCGGCTTTGGAGCGGATAAAACCATGGCTGCCGTTGTTTCCGGGGATGCAGATGTAGGGTTCATGGGAACAGAGGCAAGCATTTATGCCTACACGGAAGGTGCAAAAGACCATGTCATCAATTTTGCACAGCTTACCCAGCGTGCCGGTAACTTTGTGGTTGCAAGGGAAAACACCGAATCCTTTTCCTATGAAGATATGATTGGAAAAGATGTGCTGGGCGGAAGAGCCGGTGGCACACCGGAAATGGTATATGAATATGTACTCCGGGAAAATGGTGTTTCTCCTTCCGAAGTCAAAATCGACCAGAGTATTGACTTTGGTTCTACCGCAGCGGCTTTTTCCGGCGGGCAAGGGGATTATACCATTGAATTTGAACCATCCGCTACTGCTTTGGAGCAGTCCGGTGACGGCTATGTGGTAGCGTCCATTGGCGTGGATTCCGGCTACCTTCCATATACTGCTTTTTGTGCCAAAGAAAGCTATCTTAAGGAAAATGCCGACCTTATCCAGCATTTCACCAATGCTTTACAGAAAGGCATGGATTATGTAGCAGGTCACAGTCCGGAAGAAATTGCCTCTGTCATTGTACCGCAGTTTAGCGAAACAGATCTTAAAACCCTTACACTTATTGTAAGCCGCTACTATGACCAGGAAACCTGGAACACAGATTTAATACTCCGGGAAAAAGGCTATGACTTAATGCTTACTATTTTAGAAGAGTCTGGTGTTCTCTCCGGTGCCGCTCCTTATGAAGATCTTGTAAATACAGATTTTGCCGAAAAAGCATCCACGCTGTAGTTCAAAGCACAAGAAATTAAATCATTATTAAACAAAATGTGCCTTGGCACATTCTCGCGCCTGCGGCGGTCGCTTGCGACATCTACCTTATACGCCGTAGTGTGCATCCTCACGGAGCGTTTTTAACTTTACAGGAAAGCATTTCCTGTAAAGTTAAAAAGCACAGAATATATAGTAAATAACATTACTATACATGCTGTGCTTTTTATCACTTAGATGTCCTTTTTACATTCCACTCTGTTAGCGAATCATAGAAAATGCACCAACACTGATTAACATCATAATTACACCAGCCAGCAATACGCCAAGCATCACTGCGATAACAGATGATTTAAAATCCATATCTAAGATGCTGGCTGCCAGAGTTCCTGTCCAGGCTCCGGTTCCCGGCACCGGGATTCCAACAAAGAGCAGTAATGCCAGGAATAATCCTCTTCCTGCCTTTGCCTGCAGCTTCTTACCACCCTTTTCACCTTTTTCCAGGCACCAGCCGAAGAATTTTCCAATAACAGGCTTATCTGCACCCCAAATCAGTACTTTTCTTGCAAAAAAATAAATAAATGGTACCGGCAGCATATTTCCAATGATGGAAATAATATAAGATGGTATCAATGGAAGTCCAAAGCCCTGTGAAAATGGAATTGCTCCTCTCAGTTCAATCAGTGGTACCATGGAAACAAAAAATACTATCAGATAATGTAATAACATAATACTCCTTTCCTAATGAATTATGACTGTTTATAGTTTTTCAAAAACGTAATCAGCGTATCCATTTCTTCATCTGTACCAATGGTAATACGCAGGTAATTTGCAATCCGCTCCGGTTTGGAGAAATGACGAACATAAATGTCCTTCTTCTTCAAATCTTCAAACAGCTTCTCCATGGAAATCGTATCGTGGGTTACAAAGAGGAAGTTGCTCTTTGAATCATCCATCCGGTATCCCAGTGTCCGAAGTGCTTCCTTGGTACGCTCTCTCGTTGCAATAATCTTCTGTGTTGTCTCTTTAAAATAAGCTTCATCCAAAATAGCAGCCGTTCCCATTTCAATCGTAAGGGAATTTAAGGTGTAAGAATTAAATGAATATTTAACATCGTTCAAATATTTGATTAATTCAGGTTGTGCCATCGCATATCCAATCCGCATGCCTGCCATGGAATGGGATTTGCTAAAGGTCTGGACTACCAGTACATTGTCATATTTATCAATAAGCGGCAATGCAGATGTTCCACCGAAATCAATATATGCTTCATCCACAATAACAATGACATCCGGATTCTGTGCAATGATGCGTTCCACATCTTCTAACGGAAGCAGCTTTCCTGTCGGTGCGTTTGGATTTGGGAATACAATTCCTCCGTTTTCCCCAGCATAATCCTCCGGGCGAATCGTAAAATTCCTATCCAGTGGAATCTGCTTATATGGAATACGGAATTCCTCTGCCCAGACATCATAGAAAGAATAAGTAATATCCGGAAACAGAATCGGACGATTAGAATTAAAAAATGTCATAAAGCACATGGCAAGTACATCATCTGAGCCAACGCCCACAAATACCTGATTGGAATTTAAACCATATCGTTCTGCAATTGCGTCCGTCAGTTTCTCAATCTTTGGATCCGGATAAAGACGCAGCCGGTCGGTATCAAAAGAGGTTAAAACATCCTTTACTCCCGGTGCCGGTGGATACGGATTCTCATTGGTATTCAGTTTTATCATTTTCTCTTTCTTCGGCTGTTCTCCCGGAACATACGGGATAACTTTGCGTATGTTATTTTCCCATGCTTTCATGTCTTACTCCTTCTATCTGCTGCTTGATTTTATCATTCTTTCGTTTTCCGATTTTTTATTCTGCTGCCTTCAGTCCATACTCTGCTGCCAGCTTTGCAAATGCCTGCATGGAATTTACTACTGTCTCATAAGAAGTGCAGTATGCAAGGCGTACATAACCGCCATAGCCGAAGGCACTTCCTTTTACCAGAATCAAATGGTATTTCTTCGCAGCTTCTACAAATTCTTCTTCCTTTGCAACTGGAGATTTCAGCCACAGATAAAATGCTCCCTGTGGTTTGATGCAGGTGAATCCAAGCTTCGTCAGTCCTTCATATAAAGCAATACGGTTGCGGTCATAAAATTCAAGATTGGTCTTTTCCTTTAAGCACTCTGCCACTGCTTTCTGAATGAGGGATGGTGCATTTACAAAGCCAAGAGTACGGTTTGATACGGTAATTCCCTCGATTAATTCTGCGGAATCTGCCGCTTCATCCGGCACTACCACATAACCGATCCGCTCGCCCGGAAGTGATAAAGATTTACTGAAGGAATATCCTACCAGCGTATCTTTATAATATTTCGTCAGGAAATTCTCCTGTACGCCGTCGTAAACCAGTTCACGGTATGGTTCATCGGAAATAAGATAAATATCGGTTCCAAATTCCTCTTCCTTCGCAGTTAAAATTCTGGCAATCTCTTTTAAGGTTGCATCTGAATATACCACTCCGGTCGGGTTGTTCGGATTGTTGATGATAACCGCTCTTGTATCTTTTGTAATTTTTCGTTCAAAGTCTGCTAAATCCGGCATAAAATCTGCTTCATCTGGCATGACTTCCACAATCTTTGCATCGAAGTTTGCGGCATAGCTTTTATATTCACCAAAATACGGAGCAAATACCATAACTTCATTGCCCGGATCTAAAATCGTCTTAAAAATAATATTCAGACCGCCTGCTGCACCAACTGTCATAATCAGGTTCTTCCCATGGAAATTGGTTCCGAAGCGTTCATTTAAGTTCTCTGCAATTGCCTCCCTTACTTCCTCATAGCCTGCATTTGCCATATATCCATGCACCACAAGCGGGTCTTCTTTATCCAAAATATCATAAATTGCTGTCTTAATTTTTTCCGGTGCCGGTGTAGCCGGATTGCCAAGGCTGAAATCATACACATTTTCTGCCCCATATCTGGCAGCCATTTCTTTTCCTTCCATAAACATGGCACGAATTGCAGAGCTTCCTGCCATTGCCTGTTTTATCTTTTTTGACAACATATCTTATGCCTTCTTTCTCTTTCTATTCTGTTACAGTATAGCCGAGACTATCCGTAAAATCAATCTGTTTTCTTGTTTCCGATGGGAATCTGCGTGATAATAATTGCCACAAACATCAATACGCAGCCTAAAATTTCTTTTGGTGATAATACCTGTCCCAAGATCACCCAGCCAGCCAGTGCGGAAATCACGGATTCCAGGCTCATAATAAGGGATGCGATAACCGGGTTGATGCCTTTCTGTCCTACAATCTGCAAGGTGTAGCCAACGCCGCAGGAAAGAAGTCCCGCATACAACAAAGGCAGCCATGCCGCCTGAATATTGGAAATATCCGGTGTCTCTGTAAACAGCATTCCTACTGCTGAAAGTACTCCGCATACAAAAAACTGTATACAGGACATTTTTACGCCGTCTACCTTCGGTGAAAAATAATCAACCACCAGTATGTGAAAGGAAAATGCCAGTGCACATAAAAGAAGCATGATGTCTGCCCGCTCAATGGTAAAACCGCCGTCCTTCATACAAAGCAGATACATTCCCACAACTGCCAGTGCTACACAGAACCACAGCTTGATTCCCGGACGCTTTCCAATAAAGATGCCGATAACCGGAATCATCACAATATACAACGCCGTAAAAAAGCCAGATTTACCAACGCTTGCTTCCATAATGCCAAACTGCTGCAGATTGGATGCAATGCAAAGAATTACACCACAGGCAATTCCGCCTGCCCACAAAGTCTTTTTATCCTCTTTTTCCTGATTTTCTGCTCCTGTCTCTTTCTTTTTCTTTAAAACCAGAATAACCGGGATTAGCACCAGTCCCCCCAGAACGCATCGGATTGCGTTAAAGGTAAAGGGACCAATATATTCCATGCCCACGCTCTGGGCTACAAAAGCAACGCCCCAGATGGTTGCAGTCAATAATAATATCAAAGAACTCTTTATCTGCTGTTTCATAAAATCTCCATTCTGTCCTTATTCTTTTGCATAATTTATCATATTGCTCTTATATTAATGCATTTCTTTCCTTCTTGCAAGAGTCATAACATACAACAAAGAGCATCAAAGGCGGTGCTTTTCATCCTTCCCATTGGATGACACCTTATGCCAATGATGCTCTTTTCTTATGTTAACCAGAATCCCTCTCCCGGATAAACACCTTTTTCTATTTATTTACCATGTCAATAAAGCGTAAGAATGCTTCTCTTCCTTCTTCGGTGCATTTGTATACACCGGCATCCAGAAGAACTTCACGGAATACCAGTCCGATTTCCTTTCGGATAATCCCGTCGATATTTTCTTCCGTAATGCTCTCATATTTCGGCAAAAATTCCTCTACCCAGTCTGCATGCTTACTTAAAACTTCATTGCTCCGTAAATCAGCCCTGGAAAGAATTGCCGTCTTAAGCTGTGCCATCTCGTCCTTCAGACGTGCCGGCAGCACTGCCAGACCCATTACCTCGATTAAGCCGATATTTTCCTTCTTAATATGATGAAGCTTTGCATGCGGATGATATACGCCCAGCGGATGCTCCTTTGTTGTAATATTATTACGAAGCACTAAATCCAGTTCGTAATTATTGCCTCGTTTTCTTGCAATGGGCGTAATGGTATTATGTGGCTCCCCGTCTGTTTCTGCAAAAATAAATGCTGCCTCATCCGTATAGCCACGCCAGGTCAGAAGTATTTTATCTGCCAGCTCAATCAGCCGTTCTGTATCCGGTGCGGACAGGCGGATAACTGACATCGGCCATTTTACAATTCCGGCTTTCACATCTTCAAAGCCCGCAAAGGTAATCTCTTTTTCCAGCGGTGCCTTTGCCATGGCAAATTCATAATGTCCACCCTGAAAATGATCATGGCTTAAAATCGAACCTCCTACAATCGGCAGGTCTGCATTGGAGCCAACGAAATAATGCGGAAACTGTTTTACAAAATCCAGCAGTTTTCCAAAGGTTGCCTTCTCGATTTTCATCGGTGTATGCTTTCCATTAAACACGATGCAGTGCTCATTATAGTACACATAAGGAGAATACTGTAAGAACCAGTCACTATGATTGATGGTTACCGGAATAATACGGTGATTCTGTCTTGCCGGATGGTTGACTCTTCCTGCATAACCTTCATTTTCCTTACACAAAAGGCATTTCGGATAGCCGCTCTGTTTTGCCAGCTTTGCAGCTGCAATGGCTTTCGGGTCCTTTTCCGGCTTGGATAAGTTAATTGTAATATCCAGTTCACCAAACTCCGTCTCTGCGGTCCATTTCATATCACGTCTGATACGGTATCTGCGGATATAATTGCTGTCCTGGCTAAGAGTATAATAATAATCTGTTGCCGCCTTTGCATCCTTCTCATAAAGGCTCTGAAATTTATGAATTACTTCACCTGGTCTCGGCATCAGCATTCCCATGATTTTCGTATCAAATAAATCTCGGTATACTACGCTGTTTTCCTTTAAAATGCCTTTTTCATAAGCATAATCCAGCAGACGGTTTAATAATTCTTCCAGACTCTCTTCTGCTTCTTCTCTGCTCATCGGAGTCCGTGACTGATAAGCTGCCACAGCGTCCTCATCTAATTCTTCTAATTCAAACAATTCCAGCAGGCGGTTGATGGTAAATCTTTCATCTTCCTTCGGAACCAGTCCGGTTACCATGCCATATTCTGTTAATTTTAAGATATCTTCACAAATCATGACTTACCTCCTGTTTCTTATGCCAGTCTGGATGGACCGTCTCCAATTTCTACCACATAGAAATCTGCGCTGTATCCAATTTTCTTTTCATAGGCACTGCCTACTGCTTCAATAAAATGTTCTACTGCTTCATCCTTTACAATACTGACGGTGCATCCGCCAAAGCCTGCACCTGTCATACGGGATCCAATGACTCCATCCACCTTCCAGGCTTCTTCCACTAAGGTATCCAGTTCAATTCCGGTTACTTCATAATCATCCCTTAAGGATACATGGGATGCATTCATCAGCTTTCCAAAGGTTTCCACATCATTTTCTTTCAAAGCTTCCACTGCTTTTAGGGTTCTCTGGTTCTCATATACCGCATGTTTTGCCCGACGCATGCGGACCTCACTTCCGATGGCTCCCTTATATTCTTCAAACTGTTCCTCGGACAATTCACCAAGACTTTTGATGTCCACCACCTTCTGTAATTCTGCCAGTGCTTCCTCACACTCTGCACGACGTTCATTATATTTCGAATCACCCAGACCACGCTTCTTATTGCTGCAGGAAATTACAATTTTAGCATCTTTTAAACGAACCGGCGCATATTCATATTTTAAAGTAGCCGTGTCTAAGAAAATCGCATGCTCTGCTTTTCCCATGGCAATGGCAAACTGATCCATGATGCCACAGTTCACTCCATTGAATTTATTCTCTGAAAACTGTCCGATTAAAGCCAGATCCTGATTCGTTACACCAAATCCGAATAAGTCCTTTAAGATATATCCGGTCAGTACCTCAACAGATGCAGAAGAAGAAAGTCCGGAACCATTCGGGATATTTCCAAATAATAACAAATCCAGTCCGGTATCTACCTGCATGCCCTTTTCTCCAAACGCCCAGATAACACCCTTCGGATAATTCGTCCAGTCTGCTTCTTTCTCCGGCTTCAAGCCTTCAATGGAAGATTCCAGCACACCAAGCTGTTCAAAATTCATGGAATAAAATCTCAGTTTCTTATCAGCACGTTTTCTTGCCACGCCATAAGTTCCAATGGTCAGTGCACATGGAAATACATGACCTCCGTTGTAATCCGTATGCTCTCCAATCAGATTTACACGTCCCGGTGCAAAATACACACGGATGTCTCCTTCATCCCCAAATAATTCCTTAAACCTTGTCAAAACCTGCTCCTTCATCAATACATTCTCCTTTCGATTTATTTTCATCCGTTCCTGTTATCCGGCACATTTTCACAGGATATTATTCAGCTGTCTTTGTGCTCGTCAGCAACATAATTTATATTTTTTACTTCTTGATAATATTATACTATGTGCCCTGTTTCTTTGCAATATTACCGTTCTAGTCTGCAACATCTCAATTGCTATTTGGCAACATTTTTCCATATGCATTATGATAATTACAAATAAACATGAAAATATAAATATATATATAACACCAGCCTCTGTTCGGATGATTTTGATACGAGGGAGAGCTGTAAGGGACATTGGAAATTCGATAAAAGTATATATGCTTCCGGCAACCGGCGCAAATTCACATCCATGTTCATCTGCGCCTCGCCGGTACATCCCTGTACCGGCGTTGCCTGTTTCTGAACGAATTTCATAAGTCCCTAACAGCCTCCCTCATGTATCTGTAATCATCCAGGCAGAGGCTGGTGTTATTTCTAATTTCAATTTATTTTCAGTGGTTCCTACAGACATTCATCATACTAAAATTGTCTGAACAGGAGCTGGCGTTCTTATTCTTTATTCTTTATTCTTTATTCTTTATTCCAATTCCCTACAATGCTGCTTCAGCGGCTGCCAGCTTGTCCAGTGCACTCTGTGGTACCTTCGCTTTTGCGCCCTCGCTTAAGGCATTATAGGCATTTCTTGCATTGGCTACTGCTGCTGCATCTGTGGCAGTTATCGTATCTGGCAATGCCATGATTGTATTCGTTACATTCTGTGCATCTATACTTTCCTGATTCTGCAATTCCTGCAGGGCCTGTTCATACTGCAACTGTGACAGAGCTGACTCGGCTGCTGTCAGCACATCCAGATTCTTTACATATGCTTTGGCGCTGTCAGATAAAGCATCATACTGGGAACGGACAGACGCAATGGTTCCTGCGGAGTCCAAGGTTACTGTTCCAATGGAGGTGATTGCCTCATCTACTGCAGATGCTGCATCCATATCCTTGCCCTTCTGACTCTCGGTTCCCGGCAGTTCATAAACAAGCACCGGATAACCAGCTTCTATATTTTCATAAATTGTTTTTGCTGCACTGTATGGAAGATTGATACATCCATGTGAACCGCTTCTTTTATAAATTGTTCCACCAAATGTACTTCTCCAGCTGGCATCATGCATTCCAACACCACCGTTAAAAGGCATCCAGAAAGATACCGGAGACTCATAATCTTCGCCGCGAAGCACCGCATCCTTTGCCTTATAAGTAACACCAAAAGAGCCGGACGGCGTTCCATGATTCTTTGCAAGGTTACCGGAGACAAAATCAGATTCTACCACCAGTGATCCGTTCTTATAGAAAAACAAATGCTGTGCGGTCAGATTGATTTCCACATATGTATTACCATAGTCATTCTCACCATGGCTGTTAGCCGTCTGGGAATAAACCGGCTCTCTTGTTACATCCTTACCGGCTTTCAAATCCTCCAGTATCATTTCCTTTTCAGCTACATTATCTACCCACCATCCGTAATTTCCACCATAAATTGTCACTGTCTGTCCATAGGAGGTATCCAGTGTCCGGTTTCCATAGGCGGTATTATAATTTTTTGCCATAGCTTTTACATAAGCGCTCAATGCCTCATCATCTACAGACACATTGAAATCATCATCCACAGAAAGCCAGGTACTGATGGTTTCTCCATCCAAAACCACATCATCCTTGCCTTCTGCCTGATAGGTAATCTTCATCCGGGTATATTTATTCAAAGTATCCAATGCATCCTGAAATACATCATCCTCTTCTTTTACCTTAGGGTCTTCATAACAGCCTTCCCCGGAAAGGTCAAATTCCGGCTGCATTTTATCCAAGGCTTCTTTGATTTTCTCCGTAAATGCATCCTTATCGATTTTTGTTCCATATACCTCCGGCTGCACTTCATAGCCATCCTTTGTATAATCCTTAATCTGTGCATTTTCGGAATCCGTCCATTTGCTTTCATCCATACAGGACAAATTATCCAGAACATCCTTCAATTTTTCTTCATCAAAAGATATCATGGTCTCCGCTTCGTATTTCTGTGGAGAAATAAGATAGTACGGCCATGCAAATCCATTCTGTTTCTTTAAAAGCTCTTTTACCTGCTTATCAAATACCGGCTCCATGTCAATGTCTGTTCCACTGATGCTCTCTGTCTTATCCTCACGCTCCACCAGTTTCATCTCATACCTGGATGCCTGCTTCGTGATCTTCTTTTCCACACCACTGGTTGAGGAAGCGGATACCCCCACATTATTTATCGTGGTACGAAATGCAAAATGGCTCTGAAAAAACAGTGCCAGTACCAGATAAATCACAACTAATATTCCTACAGGAATTCCGATTACACAAAGGAGTTTTTTTCTGCTCATTTTTTCCTTTGCAGTTTCCTGCTGTTTCTCTTCATTCTTCTTCATATCCCTTAACCTTTCTATTTTGCTAGTTTCCATTATAGTTGACCGTTTTTCTTTGTCAATGAAATCCCGCATTTGTAATATTTATTTAAAAAATGAAATACATTTTCTTGTATTCTTGCACAATGAAAATGTTCCTTTTCCATTAAAATCTTAAGAATTCCATAAAAATTATTAAATTCGATTTTATAGCATTGTTTTTTAAAAAATGCTGTGCTAGAATTCCACCATAGAAGTAGTATTCTTACATTAAAAAAGGGGAATCCGATGTTGAAAAAAGATAACTTTAAGCAAAATCTCAAAGCATTTTTTCAAAAATATAAGCACGCATGGGTTCTGCTGTATGTATTCATATATTTTCCATGGTTTACCTATCTGGAAAAACATGTGACTTCAAATTTCAACGTAATACATACTGCACTGGATGATGAAATCCCATTTATAGAATTTTTCATCGTACCATATATGTTATGGTTTGGATATGTCGCATATGCGGTTCTTTACTTTTTCTTCAAAAATAAAGAAGATTATTACCGGCTCTGTACATTCCTGTTTGTGGGAATGACTGTATTTCTGGTAGTATCCAGCCTCTATCCAAACGGACATTATCTCCGCCCGCATTCCTTTGAGCATGACAATGTCTTCACCCATATGGTAGCCTGGCTTTATGCAACCGATACACCGACAAACCTGTTTCCAAGTATTCATGTTTATAATTCGCTCGGTGTTCACATTGCAATCTGTAACAGTAAAGAATTTAAGGATCGTCCGAAGTTAAAGCTGGCTTCTTTCATTCTTATGGTCAGCATTATTCTTGCAACCATGTTCTTAAAACAGCATTCTGTATTTGATGTGGTTACTGCATTTGTAATGGCTGCTGTCATGTACTCTTTCGTCTACGGCAGGAACTTTGCTTTCGGCCGCAGCAAGGCAAAAGAATCTTTTGAAAAACAGCTTAAGCACATATAGGTTTTTATAAAAGAACTGCCGCTCCATTTTGAGCAGCAGTTTTTTTATTTCAAATGTTCGATTTCATCCATCCAGATACGCACTGATGCATCACTTGGCATTCTTAAATCACCTCTTGGTGATACTGCTACCGTACCGACCTTTGGTCCATCCGGCAGACAGGAACGTTTAAACTGCTGTGAGAAGAAACGGCGGTAGAAGGTCTTTAACCATTTCAAAATCACTGCATTGTCGTACTGCCCCTCAAATGCCACCTGTGCCAGACGATATATTTTTGCCGGAGCAAAGCCAAATCGCATCACATAATATAAATAGAAATCATGCAGTTCATACGGCCCTACAATATCCTCTGTCTTCTGGGCGATTTTTCCATTTTCCGGCGGAAGCAGTTCCGGGCTGACCGGTGTATCTAAGACATCATAAAGCACAGTTGAAAGTTCCTTATTTCCACAGGTGTCTGCATAATAGTGTACCAGATGGCGCACCAGCGTCTTCGGTACGGATGCATTCACTCCATACATGGACATATGGTCACCGTTATAGGTAGCCCAGCCCAATGCCAGCTCTGACATATCTCCAGTTCCGATTACCATACCATTATTCTTATTGGCAATGTCCATCAGAATCTGGGTACGTTCCCTTGCCTGTCCATTTTCATAAGTGACATCATGTACACTCTCATCCTGACCAATATCCCGGAAATGAATGCGTACTGCCTCTTTGATATCTACTTCTATCAGCTTTGCGCCAAGACAGCGAATGAGACTTAATGCATTCTCATAGGTACGGTCAGTGGTTCCAAAGCCCGGCATGGTAACTGCATATATCTGCTCTCTCGGAAGCTTCAGCCGGTCAAACGCCTGTACCGTAACCAGAAGTGCCAGTGTGGAATCCAGTCCACCGGAAATGCCTACCACTGCGCATTTACATCTGGTATGCTCTAACCGTTTCTTAAGTCCCATGGACTGAATAGCTAAAATCTCTTCACAACGTTTATCACGCTTGCCCTTATTGCCCGGAACGAATGGCGCCGGATCCACAAAACGGCTCAGTGTGGTATCTGATTTATCAATAAAGAAAGAAAATCTAAGATAATCCTCGCTTCTGCTGCCTGCTGCAAAAGTGCTCATTCTCCGTCTTTCGGATACCAGACGTTCCATATCAATTTCAGAATATACCGTCTCATTGGTAAAACGTTCGGATTCTGCTAAAACCACTCCGTTTTCTGCAATGATATTATGACCGGAATATACTACATCCTGTGTGGATTCTCCATCTCCGGCACTGGCATAGATATAACCGCAGAGCAGGCGGGCAGACTGTCCTGCAACAAGCTCTCTCCGGTAAATATCCTTTCCGGTTGTCTCATCACTGGCAGAAAGATTTACGATTAAAGTTGCTCCTGCCAGAGCATGGGAAATACTCGGCGGGTTCGGTGCCCATACATCCTCGCAGATTTCCACACCGATTACCAGCTCCGGCAATACATCATCACACTGGAACAAAATGTGGCTTCCCATCGGTACATGATAAGCCGGTGCAATATCTACACCCTCTACTTCTTCTTTTCCCGGAGAAAAATATCTTGCTTCATAGAATTCATTGTAATTTGGAATATGGGTCTTTGGCACGATGCCGATAATCTCGCCTTTGTTTAAAGCTGCTGCCACATTATAAAGCTTGCCTTCATGCATCAGGGGCAGACCAACAAATACAACGGCATCCAAAGCACCGAGTTCCTTTGCCAGCCATACCAGCCGCTCCCTTGCGCTTCTTAACAAAGTCTCCTGTAAGAATAAATCTCCACAGGTATATCCGGTAATGCAAAGCTCCGGGCACACAATGACTTTGGCTCCGTTTGCTGCTGCTTCCATTACTGCCGCTTTTATTCGAATGGTATTTTCTACCGGATCTGCGACTACTACTTTTGGTGTTACTGCTGCTACTTTGATAAATCCATCTCTCATTTTCTTATCTCCCTTAAATCATCCAGACTGAATACATAATTCTCATTACAGAAATGACATTTTACTTCAATCGGTTCTTCATCTTTGATTAAATCATCCAAATCTTTCTTGCTTAAGCTTGCCAGTGCTTTTGCCACACGTTCTTTGGAACAGTCGCAGCGGAAGGCAACCGGCATCGTATCATTGATTTCAAGCTTCATCTCTCCTAAGATTTCCTCTAAAATCATTTCCGGTGTCATACCCTTTTCCAACATTTCTGTTACAGATGCTATCTGTGCGATTTTCTGCTCCAGGGCATCAATGACTGCGTCCTCTGTAAACGGCATCAGCTGAATGATAAACCCGCCTGCCTGACGCACTGTATTGTCCTTATTCATGAGAACTCCTAAACCCACGGAAGATGGTACCTGCTCGGATACTGCAAAATAATAGGTTAAATCCTCTGCGATTTCACCGGTCTGAAGCTCTGTCTGTCCCACATACGGATCTTTTAATCCCATGTCTTTTATGACACTTAAAACACCATTTCCAATGGCTCCGCCTACATTTAATTTACCGGCTGCATTGGGTGGCAATATCACATCTGCCACGCCCGGATAGCCTTTTACACCCCCGTTAGCATTGGCAGTTACCGTAAGGCCATGCATCGGACCATCGCCCTGAATCTGCAGGGTCAGAAGGTCTTTTTCTCCCTTCATCATGCTGCCCATCATTGCTGCTGCGCTCATGGCACGTCCTAATGCTGCTGTTACAATCGGGCTGCTGTTATGACGGACTCTTGCTTCCTCCGTCATCTCTTTTGATGTAATCGCAAATGCACGAATCTGTCCATCTGCAGCTGTTGCTCTCACCATATAATCTGACATTTTTTCTTCCTCTTTCTTCTTATTTCCCCTGTTCTCTTGCGATGATATAAATCCGTTCACTGCAGGCTGTCGGTTCTTTTCCCGTCTCTACGTCAAAGACACCTTCCCATTTCATACCGGCTTCTTCGATTAATTTTCGTACGGTTTCTATCTCATACGCCCGCTGAAAATGTGTTTCTTCATATCTCCGGAACAAATCATCCTCTTCTTTGATAAAAAGTGTTAAATCATACTGATTGACCTGTTCCTCCGGGTCATAATAATTTTCCCAGATAAAGCTGCTGTCCTCTCTGGTCTCGCAGAAACTGTTGTCTCCTAAGAGTTCCTCATATTTATATCTGGTATTCATATCGAAAATAAAGATTCCGCCCGGGTCGAGATAATTATTGACCAGGGAAAATACCTGTCTCAAATCCTCTTCTGACATGATATAATTCATGGAATCGCAGACACTTACTACTGCCCGGATGGTTCCATACAATTCAAACTCCCGCATATCCTGAAGAAGATACAGTATCTCTGTATTTTCCATGGTATATTCTCTGGCTACCGAAAGCATTTCCTCGGAATTGTCCACCCCAATCATATCATAACCTTCTGCTGCTAAAAGTCTCGTCATCCTTCCGGTTCCACAGCCAAGTTCCAAAAGCAGGCCATCGTTTATCCCCTCTGCTTTTAATATGTCCACCAGATATTTTTCCCATGCTTCATAAGGGACATTGTCCATAAATGTATCATAAACTGTTGCAAATTCTGTATATGCTTCCACACAACCACTCTTTCTGTCCTATTCTTCTGTAATACTAACAATTTTCCCTGATAAAAGCAAGTAGTCGCTCCCTAAGGCTTGATTATTTTTCCCTAAAACTTTATACTTAAAATCATAACACTACTGGGAGGAATTATGACAAACCAATTAGACCACTATATATCCAACCACATCAAAAGTCTTTACCGGCATAAGCTTTTTTCGCCGATTCTATATATGATACTGTTGATTGTTCTTTGGATTATCTTTCCCATCGGCACCATCTTAAGTCCGAAGGTTATCAACGAAAAAACTTCTCTTGATAAATTATATAAAGAGAATGACCGGTATGTCAGTATTACGCTGACGGATTTAAAATTTACCGGATACACACAGGAAGTCTTAGGGCAGACCCATGGATATTACTACTATACGATTCAGGATGGGTGCTGTAATATCGTACTGCTCTCTCCGAAGACCAGCGAAGAGGGACTTCCGAATATTAACAAAGTAACCGTTCATGCCAAAATCCAGACCGCAACCAAATCCTACCATACCCTACTTTCTAAAATTGCTGCAGATTTGAACTGGACAGACAGCGGTATTTACGGAGAAAGCTCCTCCTATTATATCAGTGAGCCCGGTTTCCGTTACGGCTTCAGTATCTTTCTGATTCTGCTTTTTGCATGCAGTGGACTTTATGCCATTTTCAGTATCATATGTTATTTTGTATACATTCATTTTCCATGGCTGTCACCGCCCTGCCAGCAGCTTGCCCGGTTCGGTTCTCCAAAGACTCTTCTTATGCAGGCAGAAGAAGAACTGGCGACACTGCCACAGCTGGCTACGGAAGATATGTTTATTACCGAGCATTTCTTTATTGAAATCTCTACGGATGGAATTGCCTTTGTTCCGATTCAGGAAATCATCTGGCTTTATAAACATTCCACCCTGCACAAGTTCTTCTGGTACCATTTCAGTATCTCCTATACGCTGTGTATCTCTGCGAAAAAGCACTTATACATCCAGTGTCCGAAGAACTTAAAATCCGATATCGACGGTATCATCGACTACTTAGCAGAAGCAAATCATGATATTCTTGTAGGCTTCAACGAAAAGAACCGCCTGAAGGTACAGGAAATTCAGGGAACACCATTGCAGTTTGAGAAGTTTATTGCACTGTTGAAAAAAAGATTATAAAAAATATGGGAATTCCGCATTACGGACTTCCCATATTCCCGGTATTTAATATTACCGGCAGGATGTGCTGATTGATTCAATGGCTACTGCCCCGCCACGCACTACTTCGATGGTCCTGAAACGGCGTTTTAAAAGAGCTATCAGTTCATTGTTGCGGCGTTCTGTCAGCTTGCACTCTAACAATACGCTGTCTTCCCCAATATCTGCCACATCTACTTTAAAGGTTGTTGCAATCTGAAATACCTCCGCTTTATCTTCCACGCTGCAATGCAGCACTTTTGCAAAAAGAATCTCTTTCATATGGATTGGTACATTGGTTAAATCAATTACCTTAATGACCTCTACCATACTGTTTAACTGCTTCTTAATCTGTTCAAATGTAATATCATCACTGGTTACACAGATTGTCATACGGGACACACTCTCATCTTCCGTAGTTCCTACGGTAAGACTCTGGAGGTTATAGGATTTGCCGGAAAAAAGTCCGGAAACCTTCGCCAGTACACCAACCTGGTTTTCTACATATAATGCAATCCATCTGTTTTTCATACCAACGTTCCTCCTATTTCAAAATCATCTGGCTCATTGCAGTTCCACTCTTAACCATCGGAAGTACAATGTCCTCTGTTGCAATCATAAATTCTATTACGGTAGAAGTCTTTTTATTCTTCTTTGCCTCTTCGAAGGCTGCATTCATTTCTTCGGTGTTCGTTACACGAATACCCTTTGTGCCATAGCTTTCTGCCCATTTCACAAAATCCGGTTCATATACCGGGCAGTCTTTTCCCGGTCCCTTACAGTTGCTCGGACATTCCTTATGCTGACGCAGGCAGGTTGCAGAATAACGTTTTCCGTAGAAAAGCTGCTGCTGCTGGCGAACCATGCCAAGATAAAAATTATTTAAAATGCAGACAATTACCGGTGCATCCTGGCATACTGCAGTTGCCATTTCCTGCATATTCATCTGGAATCCACCATCTCCGGTGATACAGATAACCTCTTTTTCCGGACAGCCGATTTTTGCTCCGACTGCTGCCGGGAATCCAAAGCCCATTGTTCCAAGGCCCCCTGATGTAATAAAGGTTCCGCCACGTTCCATCTCAAGATACTGGGTTGCCCACATCTGATGCTGCCCAACATCTGTTGCAATAATGGCTCCTTTGAAATGCTCATTGATTCCTTCCATAATCATCTGTGGGGAAAGTCCCTTATCTCTTCGCATTTCCAGAGGATTTTCTTTGTTCCATTCCTCAATGCGGGCTATCCAGGCTGTTGTTTTCTTCGGTTCTGCCCACTCTGATAATTTTTCCAGTGCGGTTCTTGCATCTGCTACTACCGGTACATCCACCACAACGTTTCTGGAAATGGATGCTGTATCCACATCTACATGAACAATTTTTGCCTTTGGTGCAAACTCATTCAAATCGCCGGTAATGCGGTCATTGAATCTTGTTCCGATGGAGAATAATACATCACACTCAGAAACTGCCATATTGGCTGCATATCTTCCATGCATACCGCAGTTTCCCATATAATAAGGATTGGATGTGCCAATGGCTCCTTTTCCCATAATGGTGGTAACAACCGGCACCTGCATTTTAGTAACAAATTCATCAAAAATATCATTGGCACGGGCAATGTTGATTCCGCCTCCGGCGAGAATCAATGGTTTCTTGGCACTCTTTAAAAGCTTATATGCCTTTTTCAACTGTCCGATATGTACGCCTTCATTTGGCTTGTAACCACGAATCTGCACACTCTTTGGATAATCGGATGGTCCACTCTCTAACTGGATATCCTTTGGGATATCCACAAGAACCGGTCCCGGTTTTCCGGTGGTTGCAATGTGAAATGCCATGCGGATTATTTTTCCCAAATCTTTTCTGTCCCGAACGGTTACGCCGTATTTTGTTATGGAACGGGTCATTCCTACAATATCAACCTCCTGAAAGGCATCATTTCCAATCAACGGAAGTGGCACCTGACCGGTAATGCAAACAAGCGGAATGCTGTCAAAATGCGCATCTGCGAGTCCTGTAATAATATTGGTGGCACCCGGTCCGCTGGTTACCAGGCATACGCCCGGCTTTCCGGTAGCTCTCGCATATCCTTCTGCCTCATGAATCAGTCCCTGCTCATGTCTTGGAAGCACCAGGTGAATATCATCCTGTTTATATAATTCATCAAAAAGGTCGGTGACCATTCCGCCCGGATAACCAAATATGGTATCCACGCCTTCTTCCATCATCGCCTTTACAAATAATTTTCTTCCTGTAATATCCATCTAACGTCCTCCTCTATATCAATCCCATGGTCTTAAGGATAAAAATCCAGCCAGTTAAGGTAAATGCTCCCAAAAGCGTTGTTGTCACAATAATACTTGCTGTCAGCACACCATCATTTTTCATGTTCTTTGCCATAATATAGCAGCTAGGTGTAGTCGGTGATGCAAGCATAATCAGAATTGCAATCATTTTTTCTCCGGTAAATCCCAAGGCTGCTGCCACCGGAAGTAATAAAAGCGGCTGTATCACAAGCTTGATTGCAGATGCTGCAAGGGTCGGTCTGATTTTTGCCAGGGCTTTTCTTCCCTCAAATCCTGCACCCAGTGCAATCAACGCCAGTGGTGTTGCCATCTTTGCCACATTATCAATGGTCTTATCTACCATGGTAGGAAAATCAAGGGACAATAATGCTGCCACCATACCAAAGGCAATTCCAAGGATAATCGGATTCTTTAATATGTTAAGAAATGCTTTCTTGATTCTGCCACCATGTACTACCTCTTCTCCCGCTCCATCTTCATTGGCTTCAAAGGTCAGTACAATAACAGAAAAGATATTATAAAGCGGCACTGCCCCGATAATCATCAATGGTCCCATGGCAGAACTGCCATAAATATTTTCAATAAAGGCAAGTCCCATGACTGCGGCACTGCTCCGGAAGGAGCTTTGCACAAATGCACCACGGATGGATTTATCCTTTACAAAAAGCTTTACCGCTCCCCAGATTACCCAGAAACAGGCGGTACTTGCCAGTGCACAGAAAAGCACATATTTCAAATCAAAGATTTCCCGGATATTTACCGTAGAAATATCCCGAAATAACATAAATGGCAAGGTCACCTTAAAATTAAACTTATTCGCCACCGTCACAAAATTATCATTGAGCATACCAATCTGCTTTAAGATATAACCGATTACCATCACAAGAAAGATTGGCATGGTGGTATTTAAACTGAAAATAAGATTATTCATTTCTTACACGTTTCTTTCTGCTTATCTTATTCTTTCATATTTTAAGAAGTAATACTCCAGATCAAAATAGGTCTGTTCATCACTGTCTTCTGTAATCTGCCATTCTTCCTTTTCATCCAGATTCGGGAAATAGGCATCTGCATCATATGCATAGTCAATCTTCGTAATATGCGCTACATCGCACTCATCCAAAAGCTGGCGGTAAATGCTCTCACCGCCAATAACATAGACATCCTCACTGTTATACTGCTCTAACTCTTTATGCAGTTCGTCTAAATCATGCACCACAATGGCATCCTTCACTTTATAATTCTTATCACCGGTCAGTACAATATTGACACGGTTCTTAAGAGGCTGTCCATTTGGAAAGCTTTCCAAGGTCTTACGTCCCATGACTACCACTTTCCCGGTTGTGGTCTGACGGAAAAATTTCATATCATCCGGAATGCTTACCAGTAATTTATTCTTATAGCCAATTGCCCAATTAGCATCTACTGCTGCGATTAAATTCATCTCTTTCACCTGCTCCTTTTATATTGCGATTGGAATATCCTGAATCTGTGGTCCTGTCACATAATTATCAAGACGTACATCATTCCTGGTAAATTCATAGAAATCCTTTACATCCGGATTCAGCCAGAATGTCGGTGCGTCATACGTCGGTCTTTGAATCAGTTCCTTTATAATAGGAATATGCCGGTCATAAATATGTGCATCTGCAATCACATGCACTAACTCTCCCACACGCATATCGCACACCTGTGCCAGCATATGCATCAGTACTGCATACTGGCAGACATTCCAGTTATTGGCAGCTAAGATATCCTGGGAACGCTGATTTAAAATTGCATTCAAAGTCAGCTTATCGTCCCCCTTCTTCTGGGTTACATTAAAGGTCATGCTGTATGCGCATGGATAAAGATGCATCTCACTTAAATCCTGATGTACATATATGTTGGTCATGATTCTTCTGCTGAAAGGATTGTTCTTAAGGTCATAAATCACACGGTCTACCTGATCAAACATTCCTTCCTTATATTTATGCTTTACTCCCATCTGGTAGCCATATGCTTTTCCAATGGAGCCTATCTCATCTGCCCATTCATCCCAGACATGGCTGTGTAAGTCATTGACATTATTGGACTTCAACTGCCAGATCCATAACATCTCATCGGTACAGCTCTTGATTGCTGTCTTTCGTAATGTAATTGCCGGAAATTCTTTGGATAAATCATACCTGTTTACCACACCAAATTTCTTAATTGTATAAGCACTGGTTCCATCCTCCCAATGTGGGCGGACCTTTTCTCCTTCTGTACTTACCCCGTTGTCCAATATATCCTGACACATATCGATAAAAATTTTATCTGCCAGACTCATGCTGCGGCACCTCCTGCGCTAGTTTTTTCACTGTTTAGAGTATATTCTAAATTAATATTGTATCGGATAATCCCACCAAGCGCAAGAGTAGAAAATTTAACATTACAAATTTATGATTGCAGCTTGTGCATTTTCTTTTTCCCCTGCAAGTTGTCTTATCAATTTTTGTTATTTTATACATTATGTAATCTTAAAATCTTTCTTTTAAGATTTATGTTAATTTGTTTTCTGATTTTAGTATCTTTTATAAAAGGGAACCGTCAAAAGAAAAAGTATCCGTAACTTTTTTTCTGTTTTTTACGGATACTTTTTCTTATCTTTTTATTTTTCTATTTTATTAAATCATTCTTTAACTTTATGCTTCATCTATGGCTTTTCCAATGTCATGGCGCATATACTTGTTATCGAAGTCTACCCACTCCGTTGCCTTATAAGCATTGGCTCTTGCTTCTTTTAAAGTAGCTCCCTTGGCTGTGATGCCAAGTACACGGCCTCCGTTGGTTACAATTTTTCCTTCCTCATTTAACTTGGTTCCAGCATGGAAACAGTAGTAACCTTCTTTGCCATCAAAGTTCTCAAGGCCTTTGATTTCAAATCCTTTTTCATATGCCACCGGATATCCGTCAGATGCAAGAACAACGCATACGGCTGCATTATCTTCAAACTGTAAATCAATGGTATCTAATTTACCGTCTACGCAGGCTTCCATTACATCAATGATGTCATTTTTCATTCTCGGAAGAACTACCTGAGCCTCCGGGTCACCAAAACGGGCATTGTACTCTAATACCTTTGGTCCATCCTCTGTCAGCATCAGACCGAAGAAAATAACACCTACAAATGGTCTTCCTTCTGCTGCCATGGCATCTACAGTTGCCTGATAGATATATTTCTTACAGAAATCATCTACTTCTTTCGTATAGAAAGGACTTGGAGAGAAGTTACCCATTCCACCGGTATTTAAGCCCTGGTCTCCATCTTTGGCACGTTTGTGGTCCTGTGCGGAAGACATAATCTTAATGGTCTTGCCATCTACGAAAGAAAGCACGGATACTTCACGGCCTGTCATGAACTCTTCTACTACCATATGGTTGCCGGCAGAACCAAATTTCTTATCTTCCATGATTTCTTTTACTCCGGCTTTCGCTTCCTCTAAGGTGTTACAAATCAGAACACCTTTACCAAGTGCCAGTCCGTCTGCCTTTAATACGATTGGCATTTTTGCAGTTTCCAGATACTCCAATGCCTTTTTCGGGTCATCAAAGGTCTCATATCCTGCGGTCGGAATGTTATATTTCTTCATCAAATCTTTGGAAAATGCTTTGGATCCCTCTAAGATTGCAGCATTCTTTCTCGGTCCGAATACTTTTAATCCTTCTGCTTCAAATACATCTACAATTCCACCGACCAATGGATCATCCATTCCTACGATGGTAAAATCAATCTCTTTCTCCTTTGCAAAAGCTACCAGCTTGTCAAATTCCATGGCTCCAATGTTCACACATTCTGCCAGCTGTCCGATTCCGGCATTGCCCGGTGCACAATAAATCTTATCTACACGACTGCTCTTTGCTACGCTTGTCACAATTGCATGCTCTCTTCCGCCGCTTCCAACTACTAATACTTTCATGCTGATCCTCCTAATCCGGTTATTTTTCTTCTATTTTTCATTCATTTCTACTTAATCTTTATTTACTTTTACTCAATTCTAATGGTCTGCTTTTGGAAGAATCTTCACTTTCCCGTCTTCGACTTTTACTCTTCCATTGGCAATTAAATCAATTGCCTGTGGCATAATTTTCCACTCTGCCTGTTCCATCACACGACGCTGCAGAATCTCCGGTGTATCATCCTCTTCAACTGCAACTGCTTTCTGTAAAATGATTGGGCCGGTATCTGTTCCTTCATCCACAAAATGCACCGTAGCTCCTGTTACCTTCACTCCACGGGAAAGTGCTCCTTCGTGGACTTTTAATCCATAGAAGCCTGTTCCACAGAAAGATGGAATCAGGGATGGATGAATATTGATTATCCGGTTGCGGTACTGTGCAATCATTTCCGGTGGAATTACCACCAAAAATCCTGCCAGCACCACCAAATCTACTTTATATTCATTCAATTTTTCTAAGAAATCAGCATTGAATGCCGCCCGGTTCTCATAGGATTTCGGAGAAATGCAAAGTGCCTTGATATTATGTTTTTTTGCACGCTCTAAGGCATAGGCATTCGGATTATTACTGATTACCACTTCTATCTTTGCATTGGTAATGGTTCCATTATCCATGGCATCGATAATTGCCTGAAGATTGGTTCCACCACCGGATACTAATACTGCAACTTTTAGCATAATGTAACACCCTTTTCTCCGTTTTCAATCTTACCAACAACATATGGCTTGTCTCCGGCAGATTTGATTGCTTCCATGGTTTTATCTACATCTTCCGGTGCAACTGCAAGTACCATACCTAGTCCCATGTTGTAGGTATTGTACATCATTTTCTCTTCTACATTTCCTTCTTTTGCCATCAGGGTAAAGATTGGTGGAATCGGATAGCTGTTCTTTTCAATCACTGCATGTTTTCCTTCCGGAAGCATACGTGGAACATTTTCATAGAAACCACCGCCTGTGATATGGCTGCAGGCTTTTACACGGATGCCGGCATCTTTGATGGCACGCAGTGCTTTTACATAAATTCTGGTTGGTGCAAGTAGTGCTTCTCCCAAAGTAGTTCCCAGTTCTTCATGGTATGTATCAAGGGTTTCTTTATCCATAGTAAAGATTTTACGAACCAGTGAAAATCCATTGGAATGTACTCCGGTTGATGCCATACCAATCAGAACATCACCGTCTGCCAGAGTCTCGCCGGTAATCATATCTTTCTTATCACATACACCTACTGCAAATCCAGCCAGGTCATATTCATCCTCTGCCATCAGACCCGGATGCTCTGCGGTCTCTCCACCAATTAATGCTGCATCAGACTGAAGACATCCTTCTGCTACACCTTTTACGATGGCTGCAATTTTCTCCGGATAATTCTTACCACATGCAATATAATCTAAGAAGAATAATGGTTCTCCACCTGCACAGGCAATATCATTTACACACATTGCTACTGCATCAATACCGATGGTATCATGCTTGTCCATAATCATGGCGAGCTTTACTTTCGTGCCACAGCCATCTGTTCCGGATAACAGTACCGGTTCTTCCATTTCTTTAATCTTCTCTAATGAAAATGCTCCGGAAAATCCGCCCAGTCCTCCAAGAACCTCTGGACGCATGGTCTTCTTTACATGCTCCTTCATCAGTTCTACGGACTTATATCCTGCCTCAATATCCACGCCTGCGTTCTTGTAATCCATTGTTCTTCCTCCTGAAATTATTCTTTATCTTGCTCTTTATTTTTTCAGTGCAAGTATGGAAATGCTTCGCATTTCCATACTACGGGCTTTCGTCCTATCAGACCTTATAAGCAGCCCGTTTGGACTTCCAGCAGCCCAACGGACTGCTTATAAGGTCTGGCACTGCTCAATGCTACTTACATTATAACGTCATTTGCTTATAAAGACCAATTATATATAGTAATACCACTAATTAGTTTTTCTAATTAATGGTATCTGGTTGCTTATTTCTACTTATAATTTACTTTTATTTCAATCGGGTTGTCCCATCTAATATGGCATGGGTCAAAGTATCTCCCTGATAGGATAATTTCAGTGAAAAGAAACTCTCCCTCTCTTCTAACAGCCTGAAAAATATCTTATCACCTTCCCAGATAGGCAAATTATATACTTCTTCCTTTGGCACCCATTCCAGTGTTCCTTCGTTGCACTCGGTCATCGTACCGTGGAATTCATCTGCCGTATAAAGAAACATATATTCTGTCGGCCACGCATCAGAATCAAAAGTGACCACGCCCCGCAGCCGATAGACATCCAAAGTAAGCCCGGTTTCTTCTTTTACTTCCCGAAGCAGACATTCTTCCGGAGATTCTCCGGCTTCAAAATGTCCGCCGACGCCAACCCATTTATCTTTATTTACATCATGGCTTTTCTTCACCCGGTGCATCATCAGGTAGCAATTTTCCTTTTCTATATAGCAAAGCGTTGTATTTTCCGAACGTCTTTCTTCCATTTTTCTTTCTCTCTTCCGCTTTCTTTTTTACTTTCTTCCATGACTCTATGGTTCTATGCCGCTATCCGAAGCTTCCGGAAGCATACTTTGAAATAAATAATCTCGGCAATTGCTGTAATCGACCAGGAAAATGCATACAAAAGATATAAGGATGCAATGGTTCCAAAATATGCAAAAATCGTATATACCCAGATTACACGGAATACGCAGGAGCCCATGATAACAATAATGGTCGGCACAATGCTCTTTCCAATTCCGCGGGATGCCGCAATGGTGCAGTCCATAAATGCGGAAAGTGCATAGGAAAATCCCATAATCTTAATCCGCTCCATTCCGGCTTCAATTACCTCCGGTTTGCTGGCAAAAAGAGACAGGAACTGTCTTCCGAAAACCACCAGCAGCCCACCAAAAATTGCGCCTGCCAGAAACGAATACAATAAACTGATGCGGTAACTTTTTATCATGCGTTCCCTGTTTCCTGCCCCCATATTCTGTCCCATGAAACTGGCGCATGCCGTATAAAATGCTGTCATAATATTAAAAATCAGCGTATCTGCATTGATTGCCGCTGAATTGCCGGACACCATAACCGCATCAAAGGAGTTGACTCCGGTCTGCACAAAAAGATTTGCAATTGCAAAGATTGCATTCTGCATTCCGCCCGGAACGCCAAGCATCAGCACACTTTTCGCCGCTTCCCTATGAAAACGCAGTCTGGAAAAGTAAAGCCTGCAGCTATCCTTTCTCCGGCACAGATGAGAAACCACCAAAATAGCTGACACATACTGAGCAATAACGCTGGCAATTGCCACTCCGCCTGCTGCCATATTACACTGAATAACAAAGAAAAGATTTAATAACACATTTAACACACCGGCAATACTCAGATAAATAAGTGGAAGCTTCGTCTCGCCGGATGCACTTAAAACACCATTTCCAAAATTGTAAATTGCAAGTGCCGGAAGCCCCAGTGCATAGATCCGAAAATATAGTACTGCGCCATCCATAAACTCTGATTTTGTATGTAAAATGTTTAAAAATGGCTCCGCAAATATATTACATATCAGGCACAGTATAAGTCCTGCCACCAGACAAATCAATGCCGCTGTGTGCACGGTTTCTTCCGTTCCCTTCGCATCGCCTACGCCCAGTTTATGTGCTACCCTTACATTAACACCTCCACCCATTCCAATCAGGAAGCCGGTAAATAAGGACACCAACAGCGTGGTCGAGCCAACCGACCCCAGAGGGATATATCCTGCATATTTTCCTACAATTGCTACATCGCTTAAATTAAATAATACTTCTAATATCTGAGAACACATCAACGGTATGCTAAAGAGGAAGATGTTCTTCCATAAAGAGCCGGATGTCATCCCGATACTTTTTCTTCTGCTTTCTGCTTTACTGCTCATAATTTTATTTCACTTTGGTTGGTTTGCTGTTCCTTTCCTGCCATATATCTTCTTTGATAATAATCCATTGTACGATAATCTATTACATCACGCAATCCTCTTACTTTTCCATAGTTAAAGAAGGATAAGCATCAAGCATAGACTGTCTTGCTTCTTTTAAAAATTGTACTACTCGTTCCATGATGTAATCCATTCTTTAATATCTTTTATAATCTACGTCACGTCATAGGAAGCCTTGTCGTTAGCAGAAAGAATTGTTACTGAGCTTACATACGCATACATAACATCGCCTTTCGCGTTATGGGCTAACAGGTATCCTCAACCACTTATTTTATAGCAAATTCTTCAACGAATATATAGCAGTTAATGTGAACAGAACGAAAAGTTTTTGATATTCTCGCCTAAAAGTTACACAGAAACGCTCATCCACTGTTAGTTGCAAAAGTATATTTTCAACAAATCTGTTGTTGCTTTGTCATTTATGACAGCCCGTCCTATTGTTATGCCATTGCTGATGATAATATATTCTCCGTTTTCATATCTGGCATTTACCAAATCATCTTCCCCTTTTAAGTCTATACATATACTTGATATAATTCCGCAAATCTCCTCTTGTGAGCTTCCGCTTTTTATCTCATAAGCATAATCCGCATCTCCTATCTCATTCAGATCAGTTACCAAACAATACTCCGCTCCATTCATCAGCATTTCTTCATTCAAAGTGGGTAATTGAGCCGTCTTATACTCATTAAATAAAAAGATAACTACAAGCGCAATGAATGCCGGAAAAAAGATACCGCCAAACCGCTGTGCATAATTTTGTTCTTCCCACCGCTTGCCATGACGACCAAACAGCGGTATTTTCATCTGCACCAAACCTGCTCCTATACTTACAAGCAAAAAATAAAATATAACTTTTATCAAAGACTCATCCCCCATTTAATCATTAATAAAAATATCGTTCCTAAAACGACGCCTACTAACCATATAAAGCGAAACACCTTGTTATATCTCGAACTATTAGAACACGGAACAAGCCAATATTCCTGTGGAAACCCCAAAAGGTATTCTTTTAATTCCTGCTTCAATTCCATGACTATACTCCACATTAATCCAGACAGCACAATGCACACCGTTCCATAATATGTAATTGGTGCATTTGTAACCACAGCAAAGAAATAATGTGCCATCTTAAGAAGGAAGATACACCACGCAATACAGCATGAAATTGTAAACGCCCTTTTCATTTTCCACTTCAAACCAAATATAACCTCTGGAACGAATACAGTCAATGCCCCCATCGGCAATCCTCCTGTTCGTCCATGTGTGAAATCGCTCTCCGACTCCAAAGACCAAATTCCTGTCAATACTATTACTGCTGGTATTAGTATGGTGCAGAACAAGTTATATGCAATAATCAACACATTTTCATTGTCGTCGTTCATAACTTAGCCCCCAATCAGTTCATCAAGCCTGATAGCCACTCTTCCTGATAATGAATAATACAATGCTGTTAGCTTTGCCTTGTCGTACAAATTTGCATACACATTATAATAACATAGCGATATTGACATACCGAAGCCAAATATTTTTAAGGGTATAGGCGTTACATCAAGTTCTTAGTATATGAAATTTGCAAATTATTCTTGGATTTGGCTCAAATCAAATGCACCGTTCTCAATCAACTTCAAAATTGTGTCTACCAAGTTGTTTTTTACAGTTTCACTTTCATTTTCAACGCCAGAATACTCTACGTAAATAGTGTTCTCTCCCATATCAAAGGTTGCATAATATATTACGGTTTTGATACCTTGACTATTTGACTTTGTTACGAAATATCCTGCATCGATATCAACGCCGTCTACACTTGAAGTGATTGTATTTCCATCAATGATAGTATCTAATAGATTTACACCCTGTTTAGATACTACCATTCTTGTATCACTAATTTTTCCCTCAAAACCCAGAATATTATGATTGTCAGCATCAAAGTAAGCATCTGCGATAACAGGCAGGTCTGCAAAAAGCATTTCAATCTCAGCATTGCTCAAAGGTCTTGTTGTTACATTTAAGTTAATTGAAGATTGTGATAAGTCATTTTTAACAAAAGTAATTGTTTCTCCACCATCCAGCGTGGCAATATCGTTTTTTGTACCAAACAGATTGCTTTGAAAAACTCCCACTCCAATCACAACAACGAGTACGAAGCAAGCAGCAACAGACACCCATTTTTGTCGATTAGTAATTTTACTTGTTTTTTTCATAGGTTCAGCCTCCTTAATATACTGATTATCGACATTTCCCAATGCCCTTAAAAGTTTCTTTTCTTTCATACAGAGATACCTTCTTTCTCTAACAATTTTTTAAGTTCGTTCCTTGAACGAAATAATGACATCTTGATTTTGCTCTCACTCATACCATATTCCGTTGCAATTTCTTTAATGGGCGATAAATACCAATATCTTCTCATAAAGATTTTTCGCTGTTCTAATGACAGGGAAGAAAGAAAGCGGTTGAGAATATCCGTTAGAGCAATTTCTTCAACAATGTTTTCTGTACTATCCAACGATGGTATGCACTCTTGTATTTCATCAAAAATCAATGACATTTGCCCGCCATAACGTTTCTTTGCATTGAGCAGTTCGTACCTGTCCAAAGATAAGTTGCGAGTAATCTTCCCTAAAAAAGTTTTTAGGACAGATGGACGGTTAGGCGGTATGCTGTTCCAAGCTCTTAAATAAGTATCATTTACACATTCCTCGCTATCTTCGTCATTGTGAAGAATATTAGAGGCTATATATCTGCAATACTTTCCGTATTTTTTTGAAGTTTCGGATATAGCAGCTTCGGAGCGCTCCCAATATAAATCTAATATCTGTTTATCATCCATAGGCTTCTCCTCCTTTGTATTAAGGCCTTTCACCCTAATAGACGGGGAAAATGTGTCAAGAGTCACTTAAATTCAAAAAATATTTATTCAAAGATTAGCTTTTGATATTAATTCTTCAAGTATCATTTTATTTCATTATCTCATCAGTCTTCACCACATAAGCATAGGCCTCTGGATTTGCCTTTTTCAAGTAACGAAGAGTCAATAACTTTTCATGCACTAATTTATGATTGGCATATTCCCGGAAGTCCCTCACCTTTTCAAACTCTGTATCTGTCAACAAACACATTACCATGTACATAACCATGGTTGCTCTCCCTGCTGCAATTTCCGGACTATAGTTTTCTGCATAAATATGTCCACGTAAGTCACGTATACCTTTAACATATATCGGATACTCCTCTGCTCCGACCTTGCCTCGTGACGCAATACATAAAGCTGACTCAAAGCTATCCCATAAGCAGTCCGTTGGTGTTGCATTTATTCCACGGTATGCAATCTCCGCCAACGCAATCGATTCATATGTACGCTTTACAACATCGCATTCTTTAAAAACCTCTATTAAAGAACACACGTCATAAAGCTGCTTCATTACTTCCATATCCTTACCTTTATTAAGTTCGACACCTGTCGTATGAGGAGCAAATGCAGTCAGTTTATCTGCAAGAATACAATCTGCACTCGGAATTTTAACTGTTAGATACTCTTCTTCCGTCAGTAGTAAATCATTTCTTATTTCCTTTGTCTCAACTTCTGCATAATGATTATTTTCAAATAGCACATCCAATAATATATAAAATTGTTTATTGTTAATTGGTGAATCATAAGTAAATTTAAAATGCCGCTTTTCTATATTGTTTTTTCCGACTCTCTTCTGTTCTTCCACCATCTGAAATGGAAATATAGCAGATGCTTTTTCTAAGTAATCATCCAAATCAGTCCCTGGTTCCACAATAATATCAATATCTGTAGATAATCGACGTGGCTTATCCATTAGCATCATAAGGCAGGTACCACCTTTAAAAATAAATGGCATCCTCACCCTTGCCAAAGCTTCAAGAAGTCCAAAAGCATTTGCACCTACTCCTTTGTTTTTAATATAATATCCGTTTTATCATGTAGCAGTTTCTTTATTTTCTTTGCGCTCTTTCTTCGATTTGCATATCGAAACAAACAATTTTCATCAATATAGTATCTTGCAAAAGCATCCATATATACACCCGGATATTCTGACTCACTTATAGATGCCAGAAGTAACGGTTCTGACATAATGTCTACTAATAGCTTCTCCAATCTTGTATGCCACGATTTTTCCTGTCCTTTTGGTGCTTCTGTTATAAGCTTTACAATTACAATCATGTTATCCGACCAATACTGATGGTAGATATCTGCCGTTGGATTGATAAGCACTTTTCCAGGATATTTCTCCTTTAATGTATCAAAAACAAATTCCATAATATCTGATTCTACTGATAGGAATATAACATTATGAGCCACTAAATGATTTACGAAATCATTCATTTGAACAAATTCAAATATTGTAAAATTCAAATATGGATATTGTTCCTCTAGTTGCAATGCCACTTCTTCCGCCAATTCCGAATAGTCATGACGGTACACCTGCCGCTTATCATTCGGCAAACAATAATGATTACGTCCCACCCTTACTATCTCACCATCATTGACCATATCTTCAACCTTTTTGTAGAACGAAGCTTCACTTAATTGATATCCTCCCTGACGAAAAGAGACGAATAATTCATTGCGCGTAAATTCCGTCACATTATGAACACCCCTGAAATAAATTTCTTCAGTCATCGTGATATCACCTCCAATTATTTTTCCGGCACTTCACCCAGCCAAGTGCCGGAAATATATGAATAGCGTAATATCTCTTTTCATATTTGTCAATATTTTTTCGGCACTATTATTATTTTAGTGCCATTAATATATTTTGCTTTTCTCAAAAAAATATACCTGGAATTTTTTTACTTTTTCAAGCAAAACGACAAAAAGAGCAATCCACCATAAGATGAATCGCCCTCCCTTCAGCTACTACTTTCCATTCAGAAAATATGCCCAGTACCTTTTCTCTTTATCTGTCATAAGCACTTACCTTGCCTTTCCGGTTTTAGGTACGCTTGGAACGATAACATCATCAGACTTTCTGCTATCTACAGACAGCTTCATGAAAACGGAAGCATCAAAAAAGGGGATGTATCTGAATCCACGGTTAACAGATATATTAATCTCCTGGCTCTTAAGCTCAAAACAACCAGCAATCAGGATATGCGCCGCTATGAAAGACCTCACATAAATGAAGTATGGTGTGGTGATTCAAGTATTGGTTCTTAACTGAAAACTCCTGATGGTAAAATAAAGTTCTTCCATAGTGGTCTCCTTTCCGTAAAACTTTGTCAGCATTACCAATCTTCTCCATACTCATCCATTGCATCATCTACACCATCTGCATAATCGCTGTCTCTGTCATATCTGTCATAGTCATAATCGTCATCCATATAGATATCATCATAGCCATCATCATAAGAGTCATATGTACTCTTCTTTGTCGTTGTACTTTTCTTTGTACCACTGCTATATGATGACTTGTTTGTAGAATTTGATTTATTATTGTAACTGCTACTTGAACCAGAGTTACTTGTACTGCTCTTAGAAGTACTGCCAGACGATTTATTGCTATATGATGAACTGCTATGGGATGTACTGCTTCCCGTATATGGTTTATGCAAATAACAATAGCTGCTTCCACTTGCCTGCTTATTATCACATCCTGCCTTAATGCACTTAGGCTCACTTGCTTCACCTATGGAACCTATTACAAACAGAACGCCTATTATTACAAGGAATATTGCCAGTCCCTGTCCAAATGAATTCTTTCTCATACAAATCAGCCTCCCTTGCAAAAAACTCAGTCAAAATCATAATCATCCGGGTCTAACCCTGCTTCTTCCAATGCCTCTGTCCTGTCATCTGGATTCATACGTTCTAATTCATCAACATCAAGTCCTGCTGCCATTGCATCAATCTCAAAATCATCCTTTGCGTCATCCTCGAAGTCTCCGGCATCTCCAAATAATGCTTCATGTTCTTCCCTGCTGGTGCAAAGCATTTCTCCTGCAAACATCATTTCTGAGCTATCTATTTCTCCATCGCCATTTAAATCCATCCAATTTCTCATTGCCATACCTCCTGTAATCAAGAATTATCAAGGTTATTTGTTTCTTTCTGATTATATAGTACTACTTATGTTGTCCTATAATTGGAGATCTGAATAAGCCATAATCAAGACCTCCCGAGTTTCTCTGATAACTCATCCTCAGTAATTGAACACATACCCTGTTCAACATTCACATCAAAGGAGGAAATCGGAGAAATTGCTTCAATCATAGTAATACTGATATCCGGGGTTGACTGAATCTCAGAAACACATTTCGAATATCCATCGTCTTCAAAAACATATCCCGCAATAACAAGTTTTACACCGATTGTGTCATTAGCAAACTTGACTGCATTCAGAACATCGTGCGCAGTGTAGGTGCCATCTTTAAGGACAAGATAAACAGTGTAATGGGTAAACCCATATTTTTCACTAAAGGTTTGAGGTGTATATTCCTCTGTTTCAACACTCAACGTATCTCTGGTAACAACCATACATCTTGATGCAGCAGATATACCATTCAGCTCAAATGCATTCTTCAAAGTATCTTCAACCTGGTAGTTTACCTTTTCCTCGATGTAATTGTCCTCTACTGCACCGGTGTCCTTGTTAATTCTAGCTGTGAATAAAATGTCTTCATTATCTGCAGGATGAACATAAAGTTTTGCACTATCAGTATTGAAGCGATCACCAATTTTTACAGCAACAAAAGATTCTCCATACTTCTCAGACAACGCCGAGCACACATCGTTTGCCGTATCATTATTAATTTTAGAGCAAGCACTCATAGTAACCATTGTTGTAAGTGCCATAATTATTAACCCAACTTTCATAATAATCTTTTTCATGTTTATCTCTGCCTTCCAAAAGCCATTACACTCGCATTAGTCGCAAGCAATATATCAATCCCAAAAGGGAACAAATTTCAAAGTTAGTGGGCAATACATCGGGAACCGTCGAGAGCATCGACGGCTCCCGATTTTTGCCAGTTTTGCACTCCGCACTTATATCATACGCAGCGAGTGCATCTATAATCTCCGGCATAGTAATACTGTGCGTTTCATCAGTCCGCTCCAGAAGAATTTTCATAAGATATATCAGTTTCAATTTCTGATTTGATGATTTAGGCTTATAGCACCTCCAAACTCCCCGATAAAACTAAAAACTTCTCTTATATGATACCATAAATAACCATATAAGAGAAGTTCCTTCATTCCTGAACAGAACTATTGGAACATTTTTATAAGCACATCCATAACATCTGCATACTGAATTTCGCTTGCATAAGAAAACTTCTTCCGATATTTCTCCCACATTTGAATCAATTCCTCACTTGCAGACAATTTTTCAATAATTCCAGTCTTATCTATTATTTGCTCCCTACTTCCTCTATGAATTGCAGTCGCCTCTAATGCCTTCAGGAATATTTTCTTATCATATCTCTGTGTTGTTCCAAGAATATAAACATCATAAAAATCTCTTGGTCTTGTATTAAATATTCCTCTACTTAGAATTGTTTCAACCTTTTCAGCCATAACGCTTTCGATGTTATATCCCCACATCTTAATTCTGATTTCTTCATCAAATATTCCACTAAACTCATATTCAACAGCTTCCGGTGTTATCACATCACCTGTAGAAACATCTATTGATAACGGGGTAACAATTGTGTCATATATTGCATCTAGCCTTACACAGAATCCACCATAACGGTCATCTTTCCTAATAGGTGCAATCGATTTCACTTCAAATATTACATCATCACCTAACGTAATCTTGCATATATTTTCCACTGCTTCCATAACCTTTTCTTCCGTTAGTGGCAGATTTCTGAGTGTTGTATCAAGGTCCATAGTGGATCTGGTATCCAATCCGACTATTGCTGCAATAAGCATTCCGCCCTTTACAACAAATTTCTCACGATAGTCTGACATTGACAGTCTTGCAAGAAATCGTTCGAACATATAATTCTGCAAAACAACCTGTGCTGCTATACTTTTTGATTTTGCATAATTTTTTATTTTGCCCTTTAAACTCATTGCTTTTGAACTCATAATAAAACCTCCAGATACCTCTTCAAAGTCTTTTCCACCTTAAATTGTTTTGCGTACTCTGATAATTTATTTAAATCTTTATTTCTCGATTCTGCATAATTTTTTATTGCAGCAATTACAGTTTCTTCATCTATACGAGTGCGACTTCTTAACAAATCACATACTGTTCTTTCCGCATCATAACATCGAACTACATTTCCAAAAGTGGTTTTCATATCAATAGCGCCAAGCTGATGTAACTCTGGTTTCACATAATAACAATTACATTCTCCTATAATTGCTTTTGGCAAACAGGCATTACTCGGAATCGTAACTGAATGAGTAAACGGAGTTCGATCTGATAACCCATTCAAAAATAATGCTGTATCATGAGAAAAAATAATCTTTTTTGAACTAAGCATTAATATGTACATATCATCCTGTGTTTCTTCTGGAAGCATATAAACACCTTGTCTGCAACGCTCTAGTAATCCTTCTTTTACGTACTTTGATAATAACATTCTAGAAAATCCCATCGACAAAACATCCGATGTTGTAATCATATTGTTGTTCGCTCTAATTGCACTATATATTTCCGGATTCATATTCATAGCCGCACCTCCTTTTGTTTATATACATATTGATATTATATGATTTTTCGATTCATTTGTAAACTATGAATTTAAAGTATTCATATAAACTTACAACTTGATCTATCATCGTTGAAACCGGACATTTTTAACAAAAAATCCCGGATACCTGATAAAAATGAGATGTTCCTCAAATTATCAGCTATCCGGGATTTTCTATCCCAGTGCCACATCCAGTATCATCATCAGCAGAAATCCTACTGAAAACCATATGGTTGCAATATTCGAATGGCTACCTGTGGATGCCTCTGGCAGCAGTTCTTCTATTACCACATAAATCATGGCGCCTGCTGCAAACGATAACAGATACGGCAGAATCGGAATCACTACAGATGCTGCTGCAATGGTTATAATTGCAGCTATCGGCTCTACAATGCCAGACAGTGCACCGTAAAGAAATGCTTTTCCTTTTCCGGTTCCTTCACTGCGAAGCGGCAATGATATAATTGCACCCTCCGGGAAATTCTGAATGGCAATACCGATTGCCAGGGCAAGTGCTCCTGTCAAAGTAATATTTCCGCTGCCCATCAGAAATCCTGCGAATACTACACCCACTGCCATCCCTTCCGGAATATTATGTAAGGTAACTGCTAGTACCAGCATGGTTGTTTTTTTTAGGTGTGCTTTAATTCCCTCCGGCTCATCACTGTTTAAATGTAAATGCGGAATAATCCTATCCAAAATCAGCAAAAATGCAATTCCAAGGGCAAATCCAACTGCTGCCGGAATAAATGACAACCTTCCCATTTCTTCTGACAATTCCAAAGACGGAATCAATAGTGACCATACCGACGCTGCCACCATGACTCCGGATGCAAATCCCAGCAGGGATTTCTGCACCAGCGGCTTCAACTCCCCAGTCATAAACAGCACACAGGCCGCCCCTAAAAATGTTCCTACAAACGGAATCCAGATATATATTCCAATCATATAAAACCTCCTTTCACACTTGCTATTCTAAAGTAGCATTTCATTATCTTCTTATAAAATTCTTCTCTCATATAGAATTTATCTCATAAAGTTTCTACTCCAGCGTAAGATTCAAGTACCCATTCTTTACCTCATCACAGCCGGTTATCATGCCAAAATCTTCTTTCTGATAGCCCTGTTCTTTTTTATCATTTCCGACTCGTTCTTCTCTTTCAACTGCCGCCAAAGATTTTCTGACTCTGACCGGAACTTTTATCCGAAGACGCTTTAATACCGCCAGCAAATCCTGCTCTGATAAAGTTGTTTCCAATACTTCGATTGCATTTTCCTCTTCCCTGAATAATAAAAGAGCCTCTCTGCCATGGTGCTGCACTTTATAAGCATAACCATCTGCATAGTCATTTTCCAGCAACGCATAAGTGATTGCATCCTTATCCCAGCGGATATAACCATTTCCCATAAAATAAGCATCCCGAAGCTGCACATACTCATCCGGTGTCACTGTAAGCAGCCAGTATTCCTGCTGCCCTTTTTCTTCCCCTTTTGCTTCTGCAATTTCATACGGAAGAATGGTTTGCTCTGCTACGCAAAATGCCATACGGAATCCCAGCTTCTCATAATAGTATATGAGGCTTTCGCTGGCTGGTTCTAAGACAATCGGTGTCTGAAAATGCTGTTTTCCTTTTTCTAACAGTATTTTTGCATAGCCCCTGTCCCGGTATTCCGGCAGGGTTGCTACTGCATAAGCATAATGTACCGGTATCTCACCTTCCCCGGTCACAAGATACGCCTTAAGAAATGTTGTCATTGCCACAGGCTTCTTATCTTCCATACACACCAGCATATTTTCTTCCGTAAACCGGTGCGTGAAATAGAATTCCATATAGTCCTCTTCATCCCCAAAGCCCCGATGCCAAATCTCTTTTATCTGTGGAATCATCTCTTTTGTTGCAAACCGTATTTCCATCTTAAATCTCCCGTGCAGTATAATTTTTCAGCAAAATATCAGGATAATAGGATAATTTTGCCTTTCGCAGTCCTTCATCCCCGGCATCATCTTCTCGGTTTACATAACTATACTCCTGACAATTATGCATTACAAACTGCTGGTTAATCATTGGATAAGCACCTTGTATTTCCGGAAATGCTTTTTCAAAATGCACTACATAAGTATCGGAATTTAATCGTTCTCCTATGGTAAATGCTACGATTTCTCCAGCCTTACGCAATATGCCACCTTCTAAATGCAACTCATCAAAATATTTCATTGCCTGATTCAGGGCACACTGCTCATCACTCATATCCTCATTCCACTTGCAGGCTCTCCGGTCGCACCACTTAAGATTCATATCATAGCATTCCTGCTTATTTTCCGCTGTCATTGGCTCATAACTCCAATCCTCGTCATCTTTAAATCTTGCAATGTGATTTCGTTTGCCATGAAGCTTCTTTCCTGCCAGACTGGTCAGCTTGTCCACTGTATAAATATAATCAAAGCTGTCCCTGTTTTCTTCGATCTGAAAAATACCGGGAAAATACGTTTCTAAAAACTCCCGGTCTGCCTCCTCAATACTTTCAATATAGAGCTTGCTGTTATCTTCTTTTGCATGTGTAAGGAGCTGCATAATTGCTGCCTTCTTATCTCCGGCTCCAACTGGGAATGCATAACAGTCTTCCCCTTCTGCATCGAATTTTATCACGCAGCAGCCGCAGACTTCTGCCACTTCCACTTTATATATCACAGACCAGATAAAGTTATTTGCAAAGCTGTATTCGCAGCCCTGTCTGTTATCTTCCCTAAGCTTTTCACTCATCCAGTCTCTGTCATCTATGGTTATTGGTCTAAATTCTATCATATCATCTTCCTCATTCTCTTTTCTTCTTCAATTATTATACCCCAGATTGTCAAATTCTGCTCCTGCCATAAACTACTTGAAACATATTTTCAAGTTTATCGGAACAAAGAATGTGCCTTGGCACATTCTCGCGCCTGCGGCGGTCGCTTGCAACATCTACCTTATACGCCGCAGTGTGCATCCTCGCGGAGCGTTTTTTACTTTACAGGAAAGCAATTTCCTGTAAAGTAAAAAAAAGATTCCCTATTGTCTCCTTCCATCGGTTATGACAATAGCGAACCTTCTCCTTAAATCATGCTATTCTAATATATATTTTACTGTTCTTTACCACCCCGCAATAAATTATCTGCTTCCTCTTCCGGCAATGCAAAAATATCCATCAGATTTTCGATATAGAAAAATCACTCTTTTTCTTTAATCATTTTAAACATCTGAACACGGTTTCTGATACCCAGCTTCCGATAGATATTTAAGATATGCTTCTTTAATGTATTTACGCTTATGGACAATTCTTCACAGATGGTATGATTATCCTTTCCCTGCATCAGAAGCTGCAGTATCGTATGCTCCCGCTTTGTCAGTTCATATTTCTCTGTTACTTCTGTTATCGTAAGTTTCTCTGCCCTTTCATCCTTTTGCTGTCCGTCCTTATATAACCGGAATGCCAGATGGTCTTTTAACATGTCCAGAATAAAAATGTCATCATACTGGAAATTATCTTTTCCGATTGTCCGGTAAAAAGTGACAACGCCTAAAAATTCTTTATTTCTTCCCAATATCATCTGGATTGCATAATGCCAGTTATTTGGCCGGTACACCTTCTGATAATATTCTGTCTGTACCCTTTTTTCATCCGATATCATATCAGTTTCCCGGTACACCAGGCTCTTTCCGCTATATACAATTCCGCGGTTCGAATTCATTTCATCATACATCGAGGATTCATCATCGCAATTATAAGTGACCGGTTTTATCAGATGCTTGCTTTCTTTTCTGTCTGCCAGGAAAAAATCTGCACTGTCAAAATCCAGCACCATCTTCATCTGCTCTAAGAACTGCTCCCGCATAATATCTGCATCTTCCGTCGTATAAATTTTGTATATAATACTGTTTAAAATCATCCAGTCATTTGTCTCTAATGTTTTCAATCAATCACCCTCTTTAAGTATTTTTCAGATGCAAAAAGAGGGCATATTCTTTCGAATATACCCTCTTTGGTCTAAAACCATTATATTTTATGGCATTTTAAATTGCAAGTATTATTTTATTATTATTCATGAAAGATTACATTGCGGTACTTATTCAGTACCCGGAGTAATACACTGCCTAAAATCACACAGGTGATAACTTCTCCGATTCCAACAGTAAGTGCATTAAATGGAATCGACCAGTCAACGCCTTTATATTCTGTAATAAAGCCATAACCATAGCGTAATACAAAAGGTACAATCACCATATTTGCAATAACCGGCGGCCATGTACATGCGAATTTATGCTTTCTTAATGCATAAGTTCCAAACGCTCCAATCAAAGTTGCAATGCTTCCGCACACAACATCCACCGGAATACCGCCTGTCAGCATATTTGCCAGAAAACATCCCAGCCATAATCCCGGAATTGCTGCAGTTGTAAATACTGGCAGAATACATAATGCTTCTGAAATACGCACCTGAATCGTACCGGATGCCAGTCCTGCAATACTGCTAAGATAAGTCAGTGCCACATAGATTGCTGCAATTAACGCAGCCTGCACAATAAATAATACTTTTTTGTTTCTCATATTCTTTTGTCTCCTCTAGTTTTGTTTTACGAGTGGAAGGTCTCGAACACTCGGTTTCTTCTTCCCCAAAGACCTTGGTTTTACGGGGTACTTGCAACGTTTGAAAGTGTATCACAGAACTTGTCTAATTGCAAGCGATTATATACACACAAAGAGAGGCTGCCTTTCGGCAACCTCTCTTCGCGCTTAATTATATTTTGTATGAGGAAATGGAAAAAAGAATTATCTTTGTTTTTAGCCCTTTACACCACCAAGTGCTACACCTGCTACAATGTATTTTGAAAGGATAAGGTAAGCAATAATTAATGGAAGTACCGTTACGGTAAGACCTACATATACAACACCGTAATCTACACGGAACTGATCAGATGTCAGCATCTGTACAAACAATGGAAGTGTTTTCTTCTCATCAGTTGTTAACATGATGGTTGGGGTAAAGAGGTTATTCCATTGTGCAATAAACTGGAAGATTGCCTGTGTTGCTACTGCCGGTTTCATAATCGGCATGATAATGGTATTGAAAATCCGGAATTCTCTTGCTCCGTCAATTCGTGCAGCTTCAATCATTTCAATGGATAAGGTACTTTCCATATACTGTTTCATGAAGAATACAACTGCCGGTGCTGCGATACAAGGAATAATCAATGGGATATAAGTATCTACCAGATTCAGTTTTAACATAAAACGGTAGAAACCAATGATTGTAATCTGGTTCGGCACCATCATGATTGCCATGATGAACGCCCATGCAAACTTCTTTGCTTTGAAGTTATATACATGAATTCCATAAGCTGTCATACAGGAACAATATACTGCAAGGAAGGTACCTGGTACTGTGATACATAAGGAGTTCAACATTGCTCTTCCTAATGTTAATCTCATACCATTCTGCTTCTGAAGAAGCATGTTCCAGTTCTCCATCAGGTGGGAGGAAGGAATCAAGGATACACCTGCCTGAATATCTCCAGAAGTTCTGGTCGCATTCATAACCATTAAAAGGAATGGCAGTAAACTAAGGAGACAGAAGAGGATACAAATCAAACCTCGGATTGCTCTTTTTGTATGTAATACTTTCGAATAACTTTTCTGTTTTGGCTGGGATGTCTGTCCGCTCATTGCCATATCAAAACTTGCCATTATCGATTCCCTCCTTTCTTATATTTCTTCTCGCTCCGATCCGTCATCGTTCCGAAGAAGATAAGACTGATAATCAAGGTCAGAATAAACAGGAATACAGATACTGCTGCTGCCTTACCTACATCACTCTGATATAATCTCATGATGTACATTGCCATTGTTGTGGATGAATCATCCGGCTGTCCGATAAGTCCTGACTTACTGACATTGAATAATGCCGGGATATCGTACATCTGTAAACCACCGATTGCGGAAGTAATCAATACGTATAACATAATCGGTTTTAATAATGGAAGTGTTAAATAACGGAATTTCTTCCATCCGGTTGCTCCATCAATATCAGCTGCTTCATAAAGACTTGGGTCAATTCCCAAAACTCCTGATATCAGCAACAGGGTTGTATTTCCATACCACATCCAGAAGAGGATAAATGATATTAACCCCCGCGTTCCGCCGACGCTTGTCATAAAGTTAAATTTCTGTGAAATGATTCCCATATCACGTAAAGTCTGTGTAATTGGTCCATACTGGGAAAACATTGCATTGAATAAAACAGATACAGACGCTGCTGTGATAATACTAGGTAAGTAAATAATAATTTTGTATGCGCCCTGAGCTTTTAATTTTACAATGTTATCAGTCAGCCATACTGCCAGTAACAATGAAACTAAAATCTGTGGAATAAAGTTGCATACCCACATTGCCAGTGTATTTTTCAAATAAATCAATGCATACCCTTTTTCACCGGCTGTCAGTCCGAGAATATTTTTGAAATTGTCTAATCCGCAAAATTCAATAAATTCTCTACCGTTTCTCTTATAGTAGCTTAATGTACTATAGTAAAATGTATTAAATAACGGCCATAACTGAAACAGACAATATGCAATGAAGAATGGGGCGATAAAGAAGTATCCATATCTGCCATATTCAATATGTTTACGTTTTTTCTTTTTGTCCATCTTTGCCAACTCCTCTCAATCCATCTTCCATTTCCCTATATTTTAAAACAACTCTCCAATAGTTTTGTTTATAAATGCTGCCCTTCCCATGCCGGAAAGGGCAGCATAGTTATTGTTCTTTTACTGATTATTCAGCTTTTAAGTATGAATAGGAGTCATGTACTGCGGATTTGAAATCTGCGATTGCAGTATCCTTATCCTTGTTTCCTGCTGCATACTCTTTCACCTGAGTAGACCAAGCAGAGTTGATGTTCTGATCTTCTGCTGTTGCATTCTTAGCACTGATGGAATCAGCCATTGGTAAGTAGAATGCCATGATGTCCTGACCAGCTGCTTCATATAAGTAGTCACATGTTGCGCCTGCTTCAGAAATCTTCTTAACAGCTTCTTTGTTGTTTACGAAATCACTGTTCTTGGCATTGATAGATACCATGAAGTCTGTGTCACAGGTAAATGCTTTGATAATTGTTCCAGCCATTTCTTTGTCTGCACAGTTAACTGTTGCTGCAAGTCCTGTACCACCCCAATAGAACTGTTCCGGAGCATTTACAAGGATTGTGTTACCTTTCCAGGTATCTTTTAAGCTCCAGTATGTGAACCATGGGCATCCACAGTAAGCAACTGCTGCATTAGATGTCTCGCCGTCACCTTCCATGTTTGCATACCAGTCTGTTGACCACTGGTCTGTTTCATAGGTTAATCCTTCGTCTACCATTGTCTTAGCAAGATCCATGTACTCTGTCATATTGTCATCTACAGTAATTACATCGTCATCGCCATACCAACCAGTTGCTCTTGAGTTAGAAAGTACACGGAAACACTCATCATAACCAGAGAACAGTTTACATTTTCCGCTTGATGCATCATTTACTTTTCTTGCTGCTTCCAGGATTCCATCCCATGTAGAGAACATTGTGCTTAATTCAGCAGGATCAGTTGTTCCAAGGTATTTCTCACAAAGATCAGCTCTTAACTGGAAGCATCCAGGAGTAGCCTGCCAGAATAATGCTTTTACATTGTTTGCATCAGATGAATCCTCACCACTTACGGTACCAAGATCCAGATTGTACTGATACTGATTTGCATAATCATCTGCTGTAATTCCGCAGTCACCAACTGAGGTCAGCCAGTCGCTGTTTACATATTTCAAAACGTAGTCAACCTCAAGTCCCATCAGGTCTGGATACAATTCATTATCAGGATCATCTAAGATTTCATCAATCTTTGTCTGATAATAATCAGATCCACCTGCATTTACGAATACGATACGTTTTGCAAGGTCTGGGTACTGCTCTGCAAACGGTCCATCTAAGATATTCTTGATATCGTCGTTCCAGCCCCATACTACGAATGCATCATCTGCACTTGGATCACCGGTGATGGTGTTCTCTACTTCTGTAGAATCAGAACCACTGTCTGTGTCCGTATCTGCATCTGCTGTTCCTTCTGTGTTGGATGCATCATTGTTCGCATCCTTTGTGTCATCCCCTGATCCACATCCAGCTACCATAGCTGCTACCATGGATACGCATAATAAAGTACTGATAAGTTTCTTTTTCATTGAGTTCTCCTCCTTCTTATTCGTCATCCTTTTGGATGTTGTTTTCAGGCAGCTCTCCTACCGACTGTCCGGTAATCAATGTGCCCTCTATAACGACTCTCTCTATGAGAGTAGTTCTCGGTTTCTCGATGGCATCAATCAGACGCCTGGCTGCTTCTCTTCCTATTTCTTCTGTATCCTGACGAATCGTTGTGATTCTCGGATGAGATAACTGGGAAATTCTTGTTCCGTCATATCCTGCAATGGAAACATCTTCCGGAATATGCATCCCACGTTCCATAATCACGTTTTTTCCTCCGATTAAAGAGGTGTCATCCGGATAAAGAATACAGGTTGGCGGGTCATCCATATCAAGTAAGATTTCTGTCTGCTCCGCCGCTCCCTTTGTTTCCAGATAAGCAGCTTCCCGAATGTAATCTTCATTTACCTTAATATGAAGTTCTTCCATCGTCCGGTAAAAGCTTGTAAGTCTTTCTCTTGTTACATTCGAGTTTTTCTGTCCATGTATGTAAGCAATTTTTCGGTGACCCTTCTTATATATATACTTCAGCAGCTCTTCCATTCCTTTTACATTATTGGAACAAACTGCTGTGCAATTGTAATGTGTATAATCAATGGTCACTACCGGGAATGCACTGTTCATTAATTCAAGCACTCCCTGGCTGGCAAAATCAGCACACACGATAACGATTCCTTCAAAGTTCCGGTATCTGCAATGTTCAAAAAATGAGGTTTTCTTTACTCCGTAACTGTTGTTGATAAATGTTACATCATATCCCATCTTCTCAACCTGCACCTTAATTCCATTTAGCACACCTGAAAAATATTCATGTGTCAGACCACTTCCTGCTTCTTCCTGAAACAGGACTCCTACGTTGTAGGAACGGTTGGTCTTTAATGCTCTGGCAGCTGCATTTGGAAAATACCCCATCCGCTCTGCTGTCTCTCTTACTCTTGCTTTTGTTTCTTCTCCAATATCATGTTGTCCATTCAGTGCTTTGCTAACTGTTGCAGTTGATACACCACATTCTTTCGCAATGTCTTTTAAAGATACCATCTTTTGCACCTCACTGTATCGAGTTGCTTTTCTTAATCGTTTTCGTAGCTTTATCATAACATATTCAGTGTGAAATGCAACCTTTTTTTGTATATTTGTAATAGTTATCCAGTTTTAATTCATCAGTTTTGTGCATTTTTTACTAATCTTGTTTTCTTTCTTCTACATCAAGCCGAATTTCAACCTATCTTTTTACTTAATCGTTATTGTTTTACCTGCCTGCTGGACGATATACAAAGCCGTTTTTTTGCCTTCATCTCAATGAAATAAGCATTTCATCAATATTTCTGTTGCTTTTTCCTGATTCTTATATTATACTCAATCTAAAGAAATACCTCTCTTAATCGTTTTCGAGTTTATTGCATTTAAGGAGGTTATTTAATTATGAAATTTGGACATTTCGATGATGCAGCGAAAGAATATGTCATCACTTCCCCAAAGACTCCACTTCCATGGATCAACTATTTAGGATGTGAAGATTTCTTTTCACTGGTTTCTAACACCTGCGGAGGATACAGTTTCTATAAAGATGCCAAGCTCCTTCGTCTTACAAGATATCGTTACAACAATATTCCTTATGACAGCAATGGACATTATTACTATATCAAAGACGGTGACACCATCTGGAATCCGGGATGGATGCCAGCCAAGACTGAATTAGATTCCTATCAGTGCCGGCATGGATTAGGCTACTCTGTTTTTGAAGGAAGCAAAAATCAGTTATCCGCAGAGCTGACCATGTTTGTTCCTATGGGAAATACCTGTGAGATTAACAAACTGACACTGACCAACCACGGCAGTGAACACAAAGAAATTTCCGTATTCTCTTATGTAGAATTCTGTCTGTGGAATGCCATGGATGATATGACAAACTTCCAGCGTAACTTCAGTACCGGTGAAGTGGAAATTCACGGCTCTGCCCTTTATCATAAGACAGAATACCGCGAACGCCGTAATCATTATGCGGTATATGCTGTAAATACCCAGCTTGCCGGATTCGATACCGACCGTGAATCTTTCCTTGGTGCTTATGGCGAAAATTCCGCGCCGGAAGTTGTCATAAACGGAACCTCTAAGAACTCTGTAGCAAGCGGCTGGTCTCCGATTGGTTCCCACCATATCAAGGTTTCTCTTGCACCGGGCGAATCAAAATCCTTTGTTTTTGTACTGGGTTATGTAGAGAATCCGGTTGCCGAGAAATGGGATGGTCCTGCTGAAAACGGATGCATCAACAGAAAACCGGCAGAAGAATTATTAAAACGTTTTGATACCACAGAAAAAGCTGACGCTGCTTTAGCAGAATTAAAAGAATACTGGAATAACCTTTTAAACCACTTTACCGTATCTTCTTCCGAAGAGAAGTTAGACCGTATGGTAAACATCTGGCATCAATATCAGTGTATGGTTACCTTTAATATGTCACGTTCCGCTTCCTATTTCGAATCCGGAATTGGACGAGGCATGGGCTTCCGTGATTCCTGTCAGGATCTTTTAGGATTTGTTCATCTGATTCCGGACCGTGCAAGACAGCGTATTTTAGATATCGCATCCACCCAGTTTGTGGATGGAAGTGCTTACCATCAGTATCAGCCACTTACCAAAAAAGGAAATGCTGATATTGGAAGCGGATTCAATGATGACCCGTTATGGCTCATTGCCGGTACTGCTGCTTATATCAAGGAGACCGGAGATTACTCCATTTTAGATGAAATCACTCCTTATGATAATGACGAAAGCAAATCAACCGATTTTATGGAACATTTAAGACGTTCCTTCAACTATACCAGAACACACTTAGGACCACATGGACTTCCTCTGATTGGACGTGCTGACTGGAATGACTGTCTGAACTTAAACTGCTTCTCAGAAGAGCCGGGTGAATCCTTCCAGACCTTCGGACCATCTGAGGGGCCAAATGCAGAATCTGTATTTATCGCAGGCATGTTTGTAAAATATGGTAAAGATTATGTAGAAATCTGCAAACACAAAGGTCTGGAAGAAGAAGCCAAAGAAGCAGAAGAAGCAATTGTTTCCATGGAAAAAACCGTTCTCGATGCCGGCTGGGATGGCGAATGGTTCTTAAGAGCTTACGACCACTACAAACAGAAAATCGGTTCCAAAGAATGTGACGACGGTAAAATCTTTATCGAGCCGCAGGGATTCTGTGTTATGGCCGAAATCGGCCTGAAAGAAGGCAATTGTCTTCAGGCAATGCAGTCTGTTGAAAAATACTTAGATACTAAATACGGTATTGTACTGCTGCAGCCACCTTATCACAAATACCATGTAGAGCTCGGTGAAATTTCTTCCTATCCACCTGGATACAAAGAAAATGCAGGTATCTTCTGTCACAACAATCCATGGATTTCCATTGCAGAAACAGTCGTTGGACGTGGCGACCGTGCATGGCAGGTATACACCAGAACCTGTCCTGCTTATATCGAAGATATCAGCGAAATTCACCGCACTGAACCATATGTGTACTCTCAGATGATTGCCGGAAAAGATGCTCCAAACTTCGGCGAAGCAAAGAATAGCTGGCTTACCGGTACTGCTGCATGGACCTTTCTTGATGTATCCCAGTATATCCTAGGTATCCGTCCGGATTATGATGGTCTTGTAATTGACCCATGTATTCCATCTACTTTATCCGGCTTTACCGCAAAACGTGATTTCCGTGGTGTAACTTATCACATTCAGGTAAAGAATCCAACTGGCGTACAGAAAGGTGTCAAGGTTCTTACTGTAGATGGTGTTATTGCTGATGGCAATATGATTCCATTTGATCCGTCTAAGAAAGAAGTTACTGTTGAAGTAATTATGGGTTAAGCAAAATACCTCCCTTTATTTATCTTATATAAAATCAATCCATGATTCAAAAGAAGGGCGTATGAAAAAACGAAAGTTTTTTCATATGCCCTTCTTCTATATACTTCTTCTATAACCTGCTGCTCTTACAATTCACAGGTGTTAACGGTTCTTGGGAACGGAATGACATCACGGATGTTTGCCATACCGGTAAGATACATGACGCATCTTTCAAATCCAAGTCCGAAGCCTGCATGTCTTGCAGAACCATATTTACGTAAATCAAGATAGAAGCTGTAATCTTCCTCTTTTAATCCAAGTTCATGGATTCTTTCTAATAATTTATCGTAGTCATCCTCTCTCTGGCTTCCTCCGATAATTTCTCCGATTCCTGGCACCAGACAGTCAACTGCTGCAACTGTCTTGCCATCTTCATTGAGTTTCATATAGAAGGCTTTGATTTCCTTTGGATAATCTGTTACGAATACCGGTCTCTTGAAAACCTGCTCGGTTAAGAAACGCTCATGCTCGGTCTGAAGGTCACAGCCCCAGGATACCTTGTAATCAAATTTATCATTATTCTTCTCCAGAAGTTCAATGGCTTCTGTATAAGTCACTCTTGCAAAATCGGAATGTAATACATTATTCAGCCGTTCAATCAGTCCCTTGTCTACGAAGGAATTAAAGAACTGCATTTCTTCCGGTGCATGTTCCATAACATAGGAAATAATATATTTCAGCATACTCTCTGCCAGTACCATGTCATCTTCCAGATCTGCAAATGCGATTTCCGGCTCAATCATCCAGAACTCTGCAGCATGTCTTGTAGTATTGGAATTCTCCGCCCTGAAGGTTGGTCCAAAGGTATAAATATTTTTGAACGCCAGTGCAAAGGTCTCTCCGTTTAACTGTCCACTTACGGTAAGATTGGTTGGTTTTCCAAAGAAATCCTGTGTATAATCAATGCTTCCGTCTTCCTTGTGTGGAATGTTATTTAAGTCCATGGTAGTAACCTGGAACATTTCCCCGGCACCCTCACAGTCACTTCCGGTAATCAGCGGAGTGTGTACATAGACAAAGTCCCTCTCCTGGAAGAACTTATGAATTGCATATGCAATCAGGGAACGCACACGGAATACTGCCTCAAAGGTATTGGTACGTGGTCTTAAATGTGAAATGGTTCTTAAATATTCGAAGCTGTGGCGTTTCTTCTGTAACGGATAATCCGGTGCAGATGCGCCTTCAATTATGATTTCCTCTGCCTGAATTTCAAATGGCTGCTTTGCTTCCGGTGTAGCTTCCAGCACTCCGGTAACAACAATAGCTGCGCCAACATTAATTTTGGTAAGCTCCTGAAAATTCTCCAGTCCGTCTGCATATACTACCTGCAGTGGTTCAAAAAAAGTTCCGTCATTTACTACGATAAATCCGAAGTTTTTAGAATTACGGTTACTTCTTACCCAGCCTCCGACGGTAATTTTCTTACCTACATAATCTTCCTGATGGTGAAATAAATCTCTGATGTCAACAAGTTCCATTTTTCTATCCCCCTTAGATAAAAAATTTTCTAATCCTTTTTAGTTTTCTGTATTTAATTCAGTATCTGTAACATTTTCTGTTCCTGCCTCATCTTCAACAGTTGCACTGTCAACTACTTTCTGCAGTGCCAGATTGCATACATATACTTTCTTTAAATATTCTTTTCCGCTGTCTGCGCTCAATCCATATGATTTGTATAATGTGGATTCATCGCTGTAGCTGTAATTGCTCATAAGATTTCCAACGTAGCTGTCAAAGCCATCCTGGTCAAACTCAATGCCTTCCTTTTCTGCAATTGCCTCTAAAATCATCTGTGTCTTAAGATCTGATGTCACTTCGTCAGTTACATTGCTTACAAATTCATCATAATCCTGATTTGCTGTATTTTCCACATAATCCTTAAGGCTGCTTCCATCGCTGCAGTAATAGGATTCATACTGTGCCATTACCTCTTCCATACGGGCATCCAGAAGTCCATCCGGAATTTTCTTTACGGTACATACCTCTCCTAACTTGTCCATTACCGCAGAACGGATTGCAGATTTCTTGGAGGATTCCTTAGAAGATTCCATATAATTGCGTGCATCTGCCTTCATCTCATCTACCGTATCATAGCCAAGGCTGGCCTTAGCATTGACATATGCCACATATTCATCTGTCATATTGTCATAAGTAATATCCTGTTTCTCAACAATTTTATTGATGGTTACATTAAACACAACCGCCTGTCCTGCCAGGTCTGTATTTTTATAGCTTTCCGGGAATGTAAGATTCAAGGTTACTTTATCCCCTACTTTTGCACCAATCAGTCCTTCTTCGAAGCCGTCAATAAACGTATTGCTTCCAATCTCTAAGACCGTATCTGTTGCAGTTCCACCGCTGAATGCCACACCATCTTTTAATCCTTCATAATCGATATTTACAGCATCTCCATCCTCTACCACTGTTTTATCCGTATCTACATAGTATGGATAGTTGGTAATTACGCTATTCTCAATAAAAGTCTTCACATCATCATCACTTACGGAATAATCGTCTGTCAAAGCTACTGACAATCCCATATAATCGCCCAGTTCCACATAATCAAGCGGGTCAAAATCAATTGCCGCACTGGATACCACTTCTGTGCTCTCTGTATTCTCTACCGATTCACTTTTCTTGTCTTTTCCACAGCCAGTTACTGAAAATGCCAGTGTCAGGCATAACAATACTGCTACTATTTTCTTCTTCATATTTATTTCCCTTCTGTCTTTCATTCAAAGGCTGGATTTTTCCAGTCAGTCATACTTTCTAAAGATACCACATTTTCACCGAAAATAAAAGCATTTCATAGAATTTTTCGCATTTGCAGGTTGTCAATCCTGCCAATCAATGATACAATCATATTTGGATTTTACTTAAGGAGGTTTTCATCGTGCCAAAATTTGCGATTGTATTATTAACAATACTGATTATTATGATTATTGCCCTGATTGTTCTTTATTTTGTGGGCAAACGAGCTCAGAAAAAGAAAGAAGAACAGGATGCCCAGATTGCAGCAGCAGCACAGACCATTTCCATGCTGATTATCGATAAGAAGAAGATGCGGCTTAAAGATTCCGGTCTTCCGGCAAATGTCATTGCCCAGACTCCGAAAATGCTCCGCCGTTCCAAACTTCCAATCGTCAAAGCAAAGGTTGGTCCAAAGGTTATGACTTTAATCTGTGACGGACAGATTTTTGATTCCGTTCCGGTTAAGAAGGAAGTAAAAGCTACTGTCAGCGGGCTTTACATTACCGCAGTAAAAGGAATGCGTGGTCCTATCGAAGCACCTGCCAAAAAGAAAAAAGGCTTTATGGCAAAGTTAAAAGAAAAAGCTGGTAAATAAAATAACTTGAGCTGGGTTTTCACCCAGCTCTATTTTTATACATCCAGCTACGCAAGACTGAATCCGCCTTTTTCTTTTGATGCAATCTTCATCTTAATGGTACAGTCTGCCAGATGCTCATAGTTTACCTCCAATGCATAATCTATCTGTACATCAATACAATGTTCTGTCTCTTCCACTTTAATATCCTTTGCATCAATTCCAACCAGAAGATTTCCAAATGGCGTTCCATAATAAGACATATTTTTCCGGTTCTTTTCAAAGACCATGTGTACATTGGAAACTCCTTTTTTTGTAATATCAATACAGTTTTCCTGCATCTTGATTATATTCTTTGTGCTTCCTTCAAAACCTTCATTTACTTCTTCATACAGCACATAATGTTTTCCGTTTTTCTGGTAATAATCCCCTACTGTAATCACTTCAACCGGCTCTGCTTCTCCTTCTGCCGGCATCTGTAATCCGCTGATTGATACAATTACATCTTTTGTCATCTAATCCGCTCCTTCTATAGAAATCCAGGTCAGTATAGCACTATTTATCCCAGAAATCCAGCCATTTCCATGAAATCTTATAATTCTTCTCTTCCATCAGAGACTGATATTCCGTCTCACTTAAGGTATCCTTCAATACCTTTTCTGATTTACCATCCACAACCTCATAGACACTTCCTTCAAAGCACATATTCGGATACATGACACACCACCAGTTATGTCCCATGCCTGCTCCGATAATCACTTCCAGTGCCTGATAAGTTCCCGCCGGGAACGTATAACTGCCATAGGTCTTTACCGGGAACTCCACGGAAGATAATTTCACCTCTACCGGATAATCATAGCCCTCCTGCCGGATGACTTCTTTTGCAATATGTATAATTTCCGGGAAGTGTTCTCTTGCAATCCGGCTGCTTTCTTCGGCTGTCTTAGCATCCTGCAAAAGTTCTCCCATTTCTTTTCCAACAGCATCCCGCACCTTAAGCTTCAGTGCCTGATCTGCTTCCCCATCACTGTTTGCCCTGACATGGAAACGCAGAATCTTTTCTGCAATGTCCTCCTGCATTCTTCGCCCCTCATAAGCCTTTTTCGCACTGCCTGCCGTAAATACCAACAGTAATAACAGCATGCCATAGAACAACGCTCTTTTTAAATACAATTTTTTTCGGTTATATTCTTTCATCTTAAAACTCCTTTTCATGTTTCTGATTTCTTGTTTCTTCTTTTCCTTGCTACGCTTTCTTTAGCCATACCATTCTGACTTTCTATCTGGAATATAACCGAAAAAATTTTTTCTATACATTTTGATAACTTTTTGGGGGAGAAAATTTTATGTAGAAATGTGGTGGGGTTGTAAATTTTTCTTGGTGGGATGCGGCTGAGCTTGTAACTTTTCTTTTTAGGGACACGGTTGAGTTTGCGACTTTTCTCTCAAAAGTCGCTGGTGAAGTTGATTTGGGTATAATTTAAGAAAAATGACTCTTTTTTGCCCAATCTCCTCTGCTGTTATCTCCGAAGTTCTCTCGGTTTGGGTAAGATTCTAGAAAAATGAAGTCTTTTTACCCAATCAGAAGCAAATAACAAAGACTATGCTTCCTTCTGCAACTCATTTTGGGCAAAAAGTAATGTAATCTTTCTGTTTTTGCCCAATCTAAGTCAAATTAATAAATTAACTTAAGAAATAATAGGCTGCCGTCAGCATCACCAGGACCAGACATCTTACAAAGATGTTACCAGTGTAACCGGGTGTCCAGCATCCTACGGAGATGTCACCAGCGTGACATCCCAATGATATTCCACTGTCAGGTTTTTCCGGTAACCGCTCCAATCCTTCTGAAACTGCAAATAAATATCCTTTGCATATGCCCCTAATTTATAATAACTGTTTGTTCCATCTGCATTCTGATTCTGTTGCAATTTTTCTGTCATGGCATCCATCTTTTCTTCCAAAGTCTGCTCTATTTCCGCTTCCACTTCCAGCAGTGCATTTTCATCCTGACTGTCTGTATGAAGGTCTTCCAATTTTTCATCTCTTTGCTTTGTTTTCTGCAGCAGTTCCCTGTTGCCCTGATACTTTCCATCCGCCTTTATTGTAACGGTTTCCGTCACCTGGCCATTCTGCTCCGTAAAAGCATAGCTGCAGCATAAATTACTAAGTGTTACACTTTCTGCATCTTCAAGTGAAATGCTGTAGCTTTTCATCTTCTGCTCTGAGAGCAAAGCCAGTTCTCCCGTTTCCCGGTCCACTTTGCCTGCTGCCATCCTGCCCTGCATCAGATAATATTTTTCCAGTATCATTTTATCTTCTGCACAGTTAATATAGGGAATCCACAGATTTTCGTTCTCATTTTCCCATATCCGGAACAGGCTGCCCAGGGTAACTGCCTCACTGTCCTTAAAACGTTCATCCGAGGCAATTCTTTCATTCAGATAAGTTCCTACCGGCTCTTTTAAAACTGTATCCATCTCCATCACCTGATCCGGTTCATCCTCCGTAACAAAAAGCAGCGTATTCCTCGAAAAAAGATTTTCCTCCTCCAGATACCCAAGAAATGCCCCCAGCCGCTTTTCATCCTCTAAAAGCGACCGGTTTAGAATCAATGCCTTTAAATGGTTATAATCCATCTCTCCAGGATTTTCCCCATCTGCATGCAAAAACAGCTCCATGCAGTCTTTTCCTTCCGCCAGAAGTACCGATGTATTCTCTTTTTCGCTTTTCTCATCTGCCACATCCTTAAGCTGCTCAAAGCCAAATGCCATCTGATAGTTCTCCTTTGTCAAAGTCACTGCTGCTGCCAATGGAAAATTCCGTTCTTCCAACTCTGTATTTCCACAGCCGCCAAAGCATAAGACTGCCAAAAATATCATGGAAACAATTGTCACGATCCTATTTTTCATACTGCTGCTCCTTTCCACCATTTTTTCCGCTATCCTTTTTCACTATCCCTTTTCCCGGCATTTACTTATCTCTCCAATGCACAGCGGAAGAATTACCGTCAACGGAAGAAATGCAATTGCCTGAATCCATATAAACATTATTTTCCACTCCGGTAGCCGGTAAAAAAGTAATGTGACTGCAAATGTAAGAACCATTACACTTGGTATTATCAATTTTTCTATACTTTTCGCATCGGCTTTTCCCGGAATCGCTTCATTTTTCCCATCCGCTTTTTGGCGCCCTTCCTTTTGCCATACAGCTTTCAGCAAATCCGAGGCATAAAACATTCCGGTATTGATAAATGCGTAAATTGTAAAGAACCAGATTGCTACCATAAAGGCATCCTGCCGTTCGAAGAAACCGCCTGGCAGTTTTATCATGCTCATTAATGTAATTGCCGGATATTTCATTTTCGGCAGCATGCCACTGCCAAAGATGCCAAGCGTAATCAGATAGATTGCAGCATTAAAAATCACTGTAACACAAAGGCTTTTCCGGCATGTTCGTCCTACACGGACATTTTCTGCAAGATAGGGCTGTAAAAACAAAACAAATGCCATTGTGCCATACAGAAGCACAACTGCCGCTGTCCCTTTAACAAAGTTTCCCCAGGAATGTACCATTACCGGAGTCCAGTAAATCGTATTGACATCCTTTGTTGCCAGAAGCAGCATTAAAATAAGTGGAAGAAATACAAACCAGAACAGGATTTCATACACCCGGGCACGCCCTTCGATGCCCTGCCAGATTCCATAGCCACATAAAAGCATTAGTAAAACTGCTGCCAGCACAAATGAACTATCCTTTAACAATTCACTCACCATCAGGTCACTTAAAAGAAATAAGCCATAGCCCGCCAGCAGAATCCCCTCGACTGTATAGACTACCAGTACAAAAATGCGAATAAAACCATTTCCTTGCTTCTTTAAAATCTCTGGATAACTTTTCCCGATATTACTGATATTGCTGGTGTTACTGCCATTTCTGGTATTACTGTTTTTCCGCTTTTCCTGTAGCAGCTCTGGAAGAAAGGTAAATAGATACACCGGCACTGCTCCCAGCAATATGGCAAATACGCCGTCTGTCCCAAGCATTTTTCCTAACAGCCCGGGAAGCAGCAACGTACTGATTCCGCACATATCAAAAATCAGGAGCCTTGCCATCTGCCTCTCTGATATTTTCTGATTTTCTGAAAACATAATTACTTTTTCCTCCTAAGCCGCAGACGATTGTGGCGTCTCGCAAAAACCGGTCTGTGCCGCAGTTGATACAACGGCAGACGCAGCAGACTGTCCCGCTCATCCTGATAATCCGTTACATCTGCACCTACAAAGGGCATCAGATATGGAATGCCAAAACTCTTAAGATGCGACAGATGAATGAGTACCGCAAGTAAAGCCATCAAAAAGCCGAAAAAGCCCAGCCACGCACACATGGCAATAAAGAAAAATTTCAAGATGCGAAATGCTGTTGCAAATTCTTCATTGGGTACCGCAAAGGAACACAGTGCTGTAAATGCCACCACAATTACCACGATAGGACTGACCAGATTTGCTTCCACCGCCGCCTGTCCAATAATCAGCCCACCGACAATTCCTATGGTATTCCCCATAGCTCCCGGAAGGCGTACGCCTGCTTCCCGCAACAGTTCAAAGGATAATTCCATCAAAAGTACCTCTACCACCCCGGGAAACGGCACTCCTTGTCTTGCTGCTGCAAAGGATAACAGCAATTTCGTCGGCAGTATCTGTGTATGAAAATTACAGACCGCAAGATACAGTCCCGGTAATGTCATGGCAAAAAAAGAAGCCAGAAAACGTAAAATTCTTCCCAATGATGCAATTTCCCAGCGGTTGTAATAGTCATCACTGGTCTGTATGAAGGAGTTATAATCCGTCGGCAGAATCAGTGCAATTGGTGAATTATCCGCAATCAGCACTACCCTTCCCTCTAAAATTGCCATAGCTGCCCGGTCCGGCCGCTGTGTGGTCTGAAACTGCGGAAATGGAGAATACCATTTTTCTTCTGTAAGCTGTTCAATGATTCCACTGTCTAAGACTCCGTCAATTTCAAATCCGTCAAGCCGCTTTTCTACCTCCTCTAAAACTCCGGGATAAATCAAATCCTCCATATACATCAAATCCACATTGGTCTTACTGCGCAGCCCTATCTTTTTCTCTTTTACCTTTACTTTCGGAGAACGAATCCTTTTACGTACTAATGCCGTATTCGCTTTTACGGACTCGGTAAATCCTTCATTAGAGCCCCGGATTACCTTTTCTGAATTTACTTCTGAAATTCCCATAGAAGGGTATCCCTTATCCGGAATCTTTAATGCTTTATCATAGCCATCTATAAATAGAATGGTATCTCCGGTCAAAAGACCTGCTGCTGCATCCGAAAAAGTATCAAAGGGCGTAACATCCGATAAGCCAAGGGCATTCTGCGACAGCCGCTCATAGACTTCTTTTTCATTATAATGACACAATTCGTTTAAAAGCCTGCCAACGAGAGATTTCTCAAAAATTGCTCCACCACCGGTTACCTCTATGTATGCTGCCATACACGCAATCTGCTGCTTCTGTCCAATCTTCATGGTTCGCATTTTAATATCTGCACACCCGGAAAATATCTTCTGAAAACGTGCAGCATTTTCCTGCAAACTGGTTGTAATTTCATCATTGTATTCTGCATTACGTTCTGTTGTATGTTCTGCGGTGTGTCCTGCGATATGCTTTGCAGTGTGCCCTGCGATTTTCTCTTCTTTCTGCTGCATAAATCAACTCCTTGGCATAATTTTTATAGTATCGGATGTCCGCCAGCTCTGCATATAAGCATGCGATTTTCCAGTCACCTGTGCATATGCAAAAAGGACAGACCCTGTGCGGTCTGTCCTTAGTGTTTCCGTATTTTGCTTTTTTATTCCTGTTTCTTTATGCTATTAGTCTTGTTCCTGCTGACGGATCATATCTTTGACTGCTTCTGCCTGATTCTTCACATGCTCCCGCATGGTTTCTGAAGCACGAGACTTGTCCTTCCTGCGAAGACTCTCTGCAATATCCTTATGTTCCTTTAATAATCTCGGATAAATCGTCTCGTCCTTTAAATATTCTACACGATAACGATACATCTGCTCCCGCAGATTGTTCAGCATGGATACCAGTTTTGCATTTCCGGTAGCATTATAAATTGCATCATGAAATGCCACATCTGCCTGTGCAATTTCTTTTACATCATCACTTTTTAAAGAATTTTCAAAATTCTGTCTTGCCTGTTCTAATGCATCAAACTGCTCATCTGTAATCTGTTCTGTTGCAAGCTGCACTGCCAGTTCATCTAAGGCTGCCCGGATCTGTAACACATCTTCCATGTCCTTTTCTGTCATGCGGGCAACCTCGGCTCCTCTTCTCGGTACGGTTACAGCAAGCCCCTCCTGCTCTAACATCCGGATGGCCTCACGAATCGGAGTCCGGCTGACTCCAAGCTTAGATGCCAGCTGCAGCTCCATCAGTCTTTCCCCCGGTTTTAATTCTCCTTTTAATATTGCCTCACGAAGTGTATTAAATACAACATCTCGCAAAGGAAGATATGCATTCATATTTAATTCCAGATTATCTGTCATATATTAACCCTCCAACCCTTTTTTATAAAGGGCATGTTCTTATCTTCTATTATTATAAATATCTGTTACAAAGACCTGCCTTGCGAGCCCGCTCTGACGTACAATCGCTGCTGCCATTTTTGCCGTTTCCAATTCATCAAAAAGTCCAAATACTGTCGGGCCACTTCCACTCATCATGGCATTCAATGCACCATTTTCCCGCATCAGTTCTTTTATCTTCTCTATCTCCGGATACTTTTTTGCAGTAACCGTTTCTAAAAGATTTCCCATACTACCTGCAATTGCCGGCAAATCCTTTGTGCGGATATTCTGTATTAAGGCATCAATGTCAGGATGCTGTGTATGCTCATCCAGCTTCAGATTCTCATAGACATATTTAGTAGATACACTGACCTGCGGTTTGGCAATCACTACCGGACACTTCACCATCGGTGGCAGTGAAGTTAATTTTTCTCCAATGCCTTCTGCCAAAGCTGTACCACGCATGATGCAATACGGTACGTCAGCCCCAATCTGAACGCCCAGCTCCATCAGTTCTTTCCGCTTTATTCCAAGATTGAATAATTCATTGATTCCATAAAGCACACCTGCGGCATCCGTGCTTCCACCTGCCATCCCGGCAGCAACAGGAATCCGCTTATTCAGCCGGATATCAATGCCTTCTTCAATCTGATATTTTTCTTTCATAAGTCTCGCTGCCCGGTAAGCCAGATTACTTTCATCTACCGGAAGAAATCCAAGATTTGTCTCTAAATGTATGCCAGACTCTATTTTCTTAAGATGAAGCTGGTCATATAAATGAATGGTCTGCATAACCATCTTTACTTCATGATACCCATCTTCTCTCCGACGTAATACGTCCAATCCAAGATTTATTTTTGCCAGTGCTTTTACTGCAAGTTCGTCCATTGTTTTTCTCCTGTATTTTGTATACATGATACAAATTTATGTTATCATTTTTTCTAAAAAAGGTCAATTCTTCCTCTTATATTTTGTCCCATTCTTACCGATAAAATATATGAATAAGACTAAGAATGGATACTTAGTAAGCATTTGACCAAGGAGGGTTAAGATTATGGCAATTAATTCTATTAACAATTATGTATCTGCTGCATCCACTGTTGCCACAGATTCCAAAGTTTCTTCTAAGAAGACCAAATCTTCGAAGAATGACACCTCTACCGGTGTTATCTATGAAAAAGGCTCCAGTGACAAGAGCAGTTCTTCCCAAAAGACACAGTACTCTGCTCTCATTGCAAAGATGAAAGCTGATTCTGACAGCCGTATTTCACAGCTTCGCGGAATTGTAGAACAGATGATGCGCAAACAGGGCGCAGCCATTGGCAAAGCCGATGATATGTGGTCTTTCCTTGCAGGCGGTAACTTCACCGTTTCTGCTGATGTAAAGGCTCAGGCACAGGCTGATATTGCAGAAGACGGATACTGGGGTGTAAACCAGACCTCTGACCGTATTTTAGATTTTGCAAAAGCATTATCCGGTAATGATAAGTCCAAAGCCCAGGAATTAGCAGATGCTTTTAAAAAGGGCTTCGATCAGGCTACCAAAGCCTGGGGTGGAAAGCTTCCTGATATTTCCCAGCAGACCTATGATAAAGTATTAGAAAAATTCGATAGCTGGATGAATGGAGAAGACGATTAAATCATTTTTAAGCCACTTGCAACTACGAGAAACACGCTTTGCGAGTTTCTCGAGTTATCGCGGTGCTCGCCAAATCTGCACGCAAGCATGCGATTTTTCTCGCTACTCGCGTAAAAAAGAAGCTGCCGGTTTTGGCAGCTTCTTTTATTTTGCTTTATCCGCTCTATCTTTTTCTTCCCGCAAAAGCTCCGCTTCCTGTGCTGCCTTTGCCTCTAGAATTGCTTCGTTCAAGGATAACATCTTTGCATCCAGCATAGAAACAATTTCCGCACACTCCCGTAAATCTTTACTGATATATTCCGGTGCATTTCCTTCGAATTTGTAATAAATCTTATGTTCAAGACTCGCCCAGAAATCCATGGCAATGGTCCGTATCTGAATCTCAACCTTTGTATCCACTACACGGTCTGATAAGAAAATCGGCACCGTAACTAACATATGATAACTCTTATAGCCGCTTTCCTTCGGATGCCTGATATAATCCTTTACCGATACCACGGTAAGGTCATTCTGTTTTCCAATCATCTCTGCCATACGATAAATATCAGAAGTAAAGGAACATACAATACGGATTCCTGCAATGTCATTTACATAATTGACCATATTATCAATGGTACTCTCGTAACCATATCGTTTCAGCTTCTTTACGATACTCTCCGGCGTCTTAATCCGCCGCTTTATATATTCTATCGGATTGTACTGATGTACATGCTGAAATTCATCATTTAATATTTCAAGCTTGGTTCCAACTTCTTTTAATGCAGAATTATAAAGAAATATTATGGTATTCCAACCATCTACACCTTCTGTCACTTCAATTGGTGATTCCATTTTCTACTCCTCCATGCATCTACTGCGGAAAATAACCTTTTTATATTTCCGGAATTTTCCTCGTAAGTTATAATATATGCAAGAACAATCTAACTTTAGTATAGCACATCTTTGTATAATATGCTTGTTATTAGTTAAATTTTTATCAATTTTTAATAATTATGCACAAGAGGTATTGTTCTTGTTTTCTATGGTATAACTTTTATCTATATTTTCTTAAATCTTTCTTATAAATCGAGCTTCAAATCATTTTCTTTGATCCAGCCAATCTTACGGAAGAACAGACCGAATGCCCAGGTTAAAACACCCGGTAAAATGAAGCATACTAACAGCATTCCAATCCAGTCCATTGGTGTAATGGCTGCCTTGGCACCGGATGCAATATCATTAATCCAGCCGGTATAAATACCAATCTGACCAACCAGTCCACAGGTTCCCATTCCGGATGCTACAGCTGCACCGTTCATCTGAAGATGGAATACGCAGGTTGCTATCGGACCTGTTATGGCGGAGCTTAAAATTGCCGGAAGCCAGATTCTTGGATTCCGCACGATATTTCCCATCTGTAACATGGAAGTTCCGATTCCCTGTGCGAAAAGTCCACCCCATTTATTTTCCCGGAAGCTCAGTACTGCAAAACCTACCATGTTGGCACAGCATCCTGCTACTGCAGCTCCTCCTGCCAGTCCGGTCAGTCCCAAAGCTGCACAGATTGCAGCACTGCTGATTGGCAGCGTCAGTGCGATACCTACAATTACAGAGACTAAAATTCCCATAAAGAACGGCTGCAATTCGGTTGCCCACATAATGGCATTTCCTACTGCACTGGCTGCGGCTCCGATTGCCGGTGCCCACCAGATGGATAAGCCTGCTCCGATGAAAATGGTTACAAACGGAGTAACGATAATATCAATTTTAGTTTCTTTGGATACTGCTTTACCGAATTCGGCTGCAAAGATGGTGACAATCAATACTGCCAGCGGACCGCCTGCTCCACCCAGAGTATTTGCGGCCACACCGACGGCTGCCAGTGAAAAAAGCACCAGTGGTGGACACTGCAAAGCAAAACCAATGGAGATTGCCATTGCCGGACCGGTTGCTGCTTTGGCATATCCACCGATGTCCACCAGAAGCTGGATGCCAGCCTGCTCACCAATTGTACTAATAATTGTTCCAATTAAAAGAGAAGCAAAAAGACCTTGTGCCATTGCACCTAAGGCATCAATGCCATATCTTTTTGCTGAGATAATAATATTTTTGCGTTTTAAGAACGCTTTTATCTTTTCCATTTTTCTTCCTCCTTGACTTTAACTGTCTTGTCAGTTGTCTTGTCAGTCAAGGAGTAGTTTACCATATCGAGAAAAAAAGTCAAGCTGTTATCTTGCGTAGCCTTTTTCCCGTAATTTTTCTTCTATGATGTCAAGTAATTGTTCTGAATCTGCTTCTACGGTATGAAAGTGTTTATTTCCGGTCAGTGTCTTAAGCGGCTTTGCCTTGCTCTTTGCAACCTTTGCAATAAATTCGTCCACATCCTGACGGCTTTTTAAAATCAGATCCACCGTTATCTGTCCGTAAATATCATGCTCGATTACGACGTCTAAGACTTTCCCACCGAAATCCACGATGGTATAAAGCTCATCCTGTGTCTGTTCATCACTGTGGCTTACTGCAATGGTTCTTCTTGCTTTCTGTGTCTCTTCCGAAGGGTCATAAAGCACATAGCCTTTGTTGGTGCTTAAAATATTCTTATTTACTGCACGAAGCAATGCAATATCCTGTACAATCACCTGACGGCTGACTCCTAATTCTTTTGCCAATTCTGTTCCGGACAAAGGTTTTCCCTTCTCCCCCAGCATCTTAATGATGGTATCCCGGCGCATCTGCCCTTCCATTTTCTTTCCTCCTGACACAGTTACTTAATCCTCTTCAATCACATGAATTTCCAAAAAATCAAATTCAATTTCTTCCACAAAATTATCCTGATAAAACCTGGTCTTTGCATGCCGCTTAAATTCATCCACATTGCGGTCTAACCAGATTGGTTTTCCCAAATCAAAGGTATAGCACACCTCATCTAATGCCCGGAACACCTTATGGGTTCTGGTATCCCCGGAGTCATCACAGATGGTGGTATCCTTTAACATATGATTGTCTTTAAATTCTTTTGCCCATAACCGGAACATCCCTTACCTCCTCTGGCGTGCTGCCTCATACATCAGCAGTGTTGCCGCAATTGCTGCATTCAGTGATTCTACTTTTCCTGCCATTGGAATGTGGATATAGGTATCTGCCATTCTGGCAATCTCATCCGATAATCCATTTCCTTCATTTCCAATTAAAAAGCCTGTGGGTTCTTTATAATCCGGCTCCTCATAAGAAACACTGCCCTGCAGATGGGCACTGTAAAGCTTTATTTTCCGGGACTTTAACTGCATCAATATATCCTGCAGGTTTTCCGTCACGAAAAATGGTACGCGAAAGATACTGCCCATAGTGGAGCGGATGGTCTTTGGATTAAAAACATCTACAGTGGTGCGGTTCATGATAATTCCGCTGATTCCCGCTCCCTCTCCGGTCCGGAACATCGTGCCTAAATTGCCCGGATCCTGAATACTTTCAAGAATCAGAAGATGGGCATTTTCCCTTGGTATTACTTCTTCTAAGGTATAATCCGGCATTTTCACAAGACAAAGGATTCCCTGCGGTGTCTTGGTATCGGACACACTTTCAAACACATGATTGGCAAGTACTTCATAATTTTTCCCCTGCAGAACTTTTACATGGGATTCCTCTTCCATGAAATGCTCGGAAACATAAATTCTATCAAGCCAGCCTTCCGGGATTTCCCGGAACATACGGATTCCTTCCACAACAAAAAGCCTCTGTTCATTACGAACTTTGGCTTTTTTTACTAACTGAATTAAATTTTTTACCTGCGGATTTGCTGTACTGGTAATCATAATAACATCCTATCTGGAAAGATTTCTACAGATTTCATACTGATATTCCGGAATGGATTTGGTCATTGCCAGTGCCTCGTCAATATCATAATCTACGAATTCACCATTTTTATATGCTACAAGACGGTTTGATTTGCCTTCGCACAGCAAATCTACGGCAATGCATCCCATGGTAGATGCATAAACACGGTCTTTACAGGTCGGGCTTCCACCACGCTGCATGTGTCCTAAGATGGTCGCTCTGGTTTCAACTCCGGTTGCTGCTTCAATTCTCTTTGCCATGCTTGCGGAATGACCGATACCTTCTGCATTTACAATAATATGATGCTGCTTTCCACGTTTTCTGTTCTCTATAATATTATTTACAAGCTTCTGCTCGTCATAATCATATTTCTCCGGAAGCAGGATATCCTCTGCTCCATTGGCAATACCACACCACAGTGCAATGTAGCCTGCGCCTCTGCCCATTACTTCAATGATGGAACAGCGCTCATGGGAGGTTGAGGTATCACGTACCTTATCAATGGCTTCCATGGCAGTATTTACTGCGGTATCAAAACCGATGGTATAATCGGTACAGGAAATATCAAGGTCAATGGTTCCCGGTAATCCGATGGTGTTGATTCCAAGTGCTGCCAGCTTCTGTGCGCCCTTAAAGGAACCGTCTCCACCGATTACGATAATTCCATCAATGCCATGTTTTCTGCAGATTTCAGCACCCTTCTGCTGTCCTTCCGGTGTTACGAATTCCTGACAACGTGCAGTCTGTAAAATTGTTCCACCTCTCTGGATAATGTCTGCTACATCTTTTGCTTCCATATCAATAATCTCTTCCTGCAAAAGACCTGCATAACCTCTCTTAATTCCTTTTACTTTCTTTCCCTTTGCAATAGCTTCCCTTACTACCGCACGGATAGCAGCGTTCATGCCCGGAGCATCCCCGCCACTGGTTAAAACACCAATTGTCTGAATTTCTTTTGACATTCCCTGTTACCTCCTATATGTAAACACTTCTCTTTGTTCTTTATCCAATCATTTTTATTCTAATCCTTAAACTGTGGTTTTGCAATGGCTACAATGACTTTTCTACAACTTTTACATTGTCTTTACCTAAGAAATTCCCAAGTTCTTCTAAAAGTTCTTTTGTAATTGCAACATTTCTGTTTTCCGGCAGACGCTTCATCTGTTTTTCTGCTGCAAGATAAATAACGACATGCTCTGAGCCATCGGCATCCATCATTTTTCCATAAAGAGCACCTTCTTTTTCTTCGAAATCGCTCTTACTTGGAAACTTCAGCCACAGCTCCCGTTTCACTTCATCAAAGGAAATGATTTTCTCACAAATAAGCTTGCCGTTACGGTCTTCTTCTGCAGTTACACGACCTTCCACAAATACTTTGGCATCATTTTCAAGATATTTTGCATAACGCTCATAATCCTTCGGGAAAATGATGATTTCCACTGTTCCCACCAAATCTTCTAACGTAATAAATGCCATTGCCTTATTACTCTTGGTATACTTGATGACTTTATCGGTAATCATTCCACCGATACGCACCTTTGCGCCATCCGATACCTTAAGGGTTCCGGTCTCTTCATCCAGTACAAAGTCTGTGGTAACGGCATTGGTATTCTTCTTTAAACGCTCCATATATTCTTCCAGCGGATGTCCGCTGATATATATGCCCAGGACTTCCTTTTCAAAGCCAAGAAGCACTTCTTTGTCATACTCTTCTACATTCGGAAGCTTGATTTCGTACTCTGCCTTGTCCTCTTCCGGTGCAATATCAAAAAGTGTCATCTGACCAGCCATTGTGGTCTTCTTTTCCTGATTCAGTGCATCCAAAAGAGAACCGTATATCATCATCTTCTGACGGCGGTTTCCTTCCAGTCCGTCTAAGGCTCCCGCTTTGATAAAGTTTTCTATGGTCCGTTTATTCACTTCTCTTCCGGAAAGTCTTGTAATAAAATCCTTTAACGTAGTAAACGGCCCACGGATTTTACGCTCCTCCACAATGGCATCAATCACCGGTCTTCCGATACTCTTAATGGCAGAAAGTCCATAGCGGATTGCCTGTCCGGATACGGAGAAACCACCCTCGCCTTCATTGATATCCGGCGGCAGAATTGCGATTCCCATCTGGCGGCAGGTGTAGATATATTCTGAGACTTTGGAAGTATTGTCTAAGACTGATGTCATTAACGCTGCCATAAACTCTACCGGATAATAGTATTTCAAATATGCGGTCTGATATGCAACCACTGCATAAGCTGCCGCATGGGATTTATTAAATGCATATTTGGCAAAGTCAATCATATTATCATAAATCTTGTTTGCCACTTTCTCATCGATTCCTCTTGCAATACAGCCCGGAACATTTTCTTCCGGATTACCATAGACAAAGTTCTTCCGCTCCTGCTCCATTACCTTGCCCTTTTTCTTAGACATGGCACGGCGCACCAGGTCAGATCTGCCCCATGTATAACCGGCGAGGTCACGTACAATCTGCATAACCTGTTCCTGATATACGATACAGCCATAGGTCGGCGCCAGAATCGGCTCCAATTCCGGGCAGTCATAGGTAATGCTTTCCGGGTGGTCTTTTCCCTTGATATAAGCCGGAATAAAGTCCATTGGACCCGGACGGTAAAGAGAAATGCCTGCGATAACATCCTCTAAGCTCTGTGGCTTTAACTCCTTCATGAAGTTCTTCATTCCGGCACTTTCCAACTGGAAGACACCATCGGTTTTGCCGGTTCCAAGAGAGTCTAGCACTTTCTTATCGTTATAGTCGATGGCATTCATATCAATTTTTTTACCGCTGCTCTTTTCTGCAAGACGGACTGCATTCTGGATTACAGTCAGTGTCCGGAGTCCTAAGAAATCCATTTTCAGAAGTCCTAATTCTTCAATGGTAGTCATGGTAAACTGTGTGGTTATGGTGCCATCGGATGCTCTTGACAACGGAACATATTCATCCATTGGTTTCTGGCTGATTACCACGCCTGCTGCATGCATGGACGTATGCCTCGGCAGACCTTCTAATCTTCTTGACATATCGATAAGTTTCTTTACCGACTCGTCGGATTCATACATGCCCCGGAGCTCCGGGTTCATCAACAGTGCCTTATCAATGGTAATTCCCAGTTCATTTGGAATTGCCTTGGCAATCGTATCCACAAAATTATAAGGCAAATCCATGACACGCCCCACATCACGGATTACTCCACGGGCTGCCAGCGTACCAAAGGTTACAATCTGTGTCACACAGTCCTTGCCATATTTTTCTACCACATAATCAATAACTTCCTGTCTTCGTTCAAAGCAGAAGTCCACATCAATATCGGGCATGGATACACGTTCCGGATTTAAGAAACGCTCAAAAATCAGATTGTAACGAACCGGGTCAATATCTGTAATTCCGGTGGTATAGGAAACAAGGCTTCCTGCGGCACTGCCTCGTCCCGGTCCCACCATAATATCATGCTCTCTCGCATAATGGATAAAGTCCCACACAATCAGGAAATAGTCCACATATCCCATATTTTTAATAACGGCAAGCTCGTCATCTAATTTCTGTAAATATTTTGGTGCATCGGCTCCATACCGCTTATCCAGTCCTTCATGACACAATTTATTTAAATAAGTCCAGGAATCATAGCCTTCCGGCACCTCAAAATGCGGCACCTTGGTATGTCCGAATTCAATTTCCACATGACAGCGGTCTGCAATCTTCTGGGTATTTTCCAGTGCCTGCAGTGCATATGGAAAAAGTGATTTCATTTCCTCTTCGGATTTGACATAATACTGTCCGCCTTCATAACGCATTCTGTCTTCGTCCGCTAATTTTTTTCCGGTCTGAAGGCAGAGCAGGATGTCATGAGGCTCTGCATCCTCTGCATTGGTGTAATGCACGTCATTGGTTGCCACCAGCTCAATTCCGGTCTCCTGACTCATGCGGAGAAGCTGCTGGTTTACCAGCTTCTGCTCCGGAATTCCATGATCCTGCAGCTCTAAAAAGAAATTGCCTTTTCCAAAACAGCGTTCATAGCGGTAAGCTACTTCTTTTGCTTCTTCATACATTCCACGTACCAGATTACGCTGTACTTCACCTGCCAGACAGGCACTTAGGGCAATGATTCCCTCATGGTATTTTTCTAACACTTCCATATCCACACGCGGCTTATAATAGTATCCCTCCACAAAGCCTTTGGACACAATTTTCATCAGATTGCTATAGCCTGTGTTATTCTCTGCCAGAAGCACAAGATGATAGTATCTGTCCTCTCCATGTACCATCTCGCGGTCTAATCTGGAGCCGGGAGCCACATAGACTTCACAGCCAAGAACCGGGTTAATTCCCGCCTCCCTGGCTGCCTTATAGAAATCAATGACACCATACATAACACCATGGTCGGTAATCGCCCCTGCTGTCATGCCAAGTGCCTTGATTTTCTCCACATATTCTTTTATTTTATTTGAACCGTCTAACAGACTGTATTCTGTATGTACATGTAAATGGGCAAATGCCATTCCCGTTTCCTCTCTTCCGCTGTTTCTATTCTTCGCCTTTTATCACTGTCTCATATTATAACGTTTTTTACGGAAGGTTTCAACGACCGGAAGGAGATTCTGTGTGGATTATTCCGGGGAAATTATATCAATTTGCGGCATTCGTGCTGCTACCCATATATTAACGAAATTGTTTAGAGACTCTTAGAATTTCTCACCAAAACTGGCAATGCTGGCACATGGACGTGCCAGCAAGGCACAGATGAACATGGATGTGAATTTGTGCCGGTTGCCGGAACTTTTTTATATTTCATGAAATTCTTAGAGACTCTTAACAATGCAGTGACATATGGGTAGCAGCCCGAATGCCGCAAACTCTTATATTTTCCCGGAATATACATACAATAAAAAATGTATTTTGACATTCTTCTTCAATGTGCTAAACTATATGTGAAAAAATTAACGAAGTATATCTCAAGAGGTGATACCATGGAAAAATCTGGATTGATTGTAGAAGGCGGCGGTATGAAATGTGCTTACAGTGCCGGAATTCTGGATGCCTTCTTAGACGACAATGTTACATTTGATTATTGTATGGGGGTATCTGCCGGTGCGGCAAATACTGCTTCTTACCTTGCCGGGCAACGTGGCCGTAATCTGCGTTTCTATATAGAGCATGTAAAGGACCCCCGCTACATCAGTATCAAAAATCTGATTAAAACCGGTTCTCTCTTCGGACTTCAATATATTTACGGAACCTTAACCAATTCCACAGGAAACGACCCGCTGGATTATGATGCCTTAGTAGCAAATCCAAGTGAATTTCATTTTCCGGCAACCAATGCTGCCACCGGAAAGGCAGAATATTTTTCCAAAGAAGATTTAGGCCGTGATGATTACCGCGGCATTATGGCAACCTGTGCCCTTCCGGGCTTCTGCAAACCGATTTCTTTTCACGGCAATTATTACTATGATGGCGGTGTTGCAGATTCCATTCCGGTTGAACGTGCCATTGCAGATGGCTGCGACAAGGTAGTAATTATCTACTGCCGTCCACTTGGCTATGTCAAGCAGCCGGAGAGTTACCGTTTTCTTTACAAAAAGATGTTACGGAAATTTCCAAATACGATTACTGCAATTGATAACAGACACTTAAATTACCGGCACTCGGTAGAAGTTGCTGCAAAATTACAAAAAGAAGGACGGGCATTTCTCTTTGCACCGTCCCATCAGGTTAAGATTGGCACTTTTACCACTGACCCGAAAATCATGCAGGAGCTTTATGATTTAGGAATCAGTGATTATAAAGCACAAAAGGATGCGTTGCGTGCCTTCTTAAACAATTAACAATATTTCTTTCTGCCTGCAGCTGCCACAACCAGTAATCCGGCTGCGGAAAACATCAGAAGCAGTATTCTTCCAACCGGTGTTTCATCACCAGTTTTTATGGTTGCCGTCTTCTGTGTTGTTCCCGTCAGGGCTGCCGTATTGGAACCGTTTCCAGTGGAAGGGTCTTCCTTTACGGCAACTGTCACCTTTGTAGATGCAGAAGCCAGATAGTTCCCTGTCTCTGCATACCGTACGAAATAGTCACCTGCTGTAAGCTGGTTTATCTTTGTACCATCTGTAACCTTGGTCCAATGAATTTCATCTGTGCTGTATTCCATTGCAGTAGTCAGGTTTTCAATGGCTCCATCACTTGCACCTGTTTTACTGGTATTTACAGCCTTCAGTCCTGTCGGTGCCGCCTGACCTGCCTTCCCTATCGTAAATTGCAGATGTGCTGTTTCATGATACACTCCAATACCTGTTATTGTTACCTCTGCACTTCCTGCATTTTTGTTATCCGAATAAGCAACGGTGTAATCCGTATCCTTTGTCAGTGTCTGTCCGTCATATACCACAAGTACTTCCGGTTCCTTTGCTGTTCCATCATAAATATAGGTCGTTGGATTCAGCGTTGCCGATAAATCTGCATCTGTCATCTTACGATAACGAAGCTCCACATTCTGGGCAATCTGACCATCTGCATCCACAATGGTATTTCTGTAATCAACATCTGCCGGATTTCTCTTCCTATTTGCGATAGAATAATCTTTTGGCAGGAATCCCCGGATTGTTCCCAGGCTTTCTTCCAGTGCAACATTAGCATAATTCGAAATACCCTGGCTTACATTCTTTAATACCAGCTTTGAATCTTCATCCATTGTAAGCTTCTCTAACCAGCACTGTCCAGAACCGTCATTTCCGGATACTGTAACTTCACTTCCCTCAAGCTTTACTCCACTGTTCGTCATCCACTGTAAATCATTCAGTGCTGCTTTTGCATTTTTAAAGGTCAGTTCCTTTGTAAGTCCGACACCGCTATTAGTAATCTTTCCCTTATAGTTACCATTTGCAATGGTAAGATTGTTCCCTGAGGAAATCGTATCCAGAATCAATGTATGTCCGTTCAGGTCAAGGGTTACGGCTTTACTGTCTCCGATTGCTGCGGTTCTTCCATTTCCATAAATATCCTTCACAAATTTGATGGTATCTCCATCTTCCAGGTATCTGAAATCATTATGTGCTCCGGTTCCACCGAAGTCTCCATTCAGCATTCTCTTAGTCGTTCCATCCGTTCCAATCAGCTCTGCATATTCTATGTCACTTGCTCCACAGACCATACATCTGCCGGAATATCCTGCTAAAATCGGATGTTCACAGTTATCTGCATCATATGTCTCGCCGGTTGCCATTATCTGTACCCAGTTTTCCCCACCATCGCTATATTTTACGATATCATCCTGCGTCTGCAATGTTCCTCCCAGAAGTGGCGGAATATCGGTAGCAGCACTTCCGGCTCTGGATATGGAAAGGTCACCGCCTGCTGCATTCATTGAAATGTTGCTTCCTTCTATTACAGAATGCCCTTCTGCTCCCAGAAGTGTAATGTCATTTTGTGCCTGCAGCGTAACAAATAATGAAGGTGCCGTAATCTCTGTACTTCCGGTTGATACCGTTCCCCCTTCACTGGTTATCTCAACACCATATCCATTTTCTGCATTGACAGCGAGATTTCCTTTTACCGCAGTCTTCTTTGCGCAGATTGTTACATCTTTTACTGTTTCTAATTCAAGATTGCCTTCTGCTATTGTTTCCCCCACAAGAACTATCCTGCCACTCGAACTGTTCGAATTACTGTTTCCATTGGATGACAGAAATGTATCTTTTGCTTTAAAAAATGCCTCTGTTACATTTATATTATTTCCATTATCCAGATCAAACGAATTCAGGGAACCAGTCTTTTTCAGGCTGATTTCTCCGTTCTGCTCATCCGTTGCCTCTATCAGATACTTCACCGCTCCACCTGATAAATAGATGTCCAACTGATCCGCCTCAAGCTTAACTGAACCGGCAGAGATAAATGCATCACCAGTAACATCGTCTGCATCTAAAGTTATCTCCCCGGCGGTTTTTAAGTCCACCAGAGATGTTCTTTTTCCCACTCCTGTCTGTATGCCTTATTGCATATTTTATTACGGTCCGCCTGAGCAATCTAAAGCTCTGGTATTTATATTTATGTGCCACCGCAGCCCTTTCCTTTGGCTGCATTGCCAACGATTATATCATTGCTTATACCGTCCCTGCTTCCAATGCAGATGATAGTTCTGTTCCGGGACTGCTCTTACAATACGCCATGCTATAATTCTCTCTAGTAATCATTGATAACTACTCTACTCCAATCGTAATTTTGCATCCGTTTCTTCCTGTATAAATTTCTTTATCTTATCTGCGCTTTTTCGTCTTTTAGCATACCTGAACATCTGACTCTCATCCACAACATAAGAATTAAATGCTGTTTCATATATTGCTGGATACGCTGATTCACTAAACATTGCTTTTATCAGCTTCTCCGAAAAAATGTCTACCAGCAATTTTTCTAAACCTGTATGCCAGACCTCCTTTTTCCCTTTTGGTGATTCCGTCAAAAGATTTCTTACAACAATCATATCTTCTCGTCTATAATTAAAAAAATCTTCTTCCGTTGGATTTATAAGTATGTTGCCTTCATACTCTTTTTTCAATCTTTCAAAGGCAGAAATACACAATTCTTTCTCTACGAAGACAAAAATAACATTATGTGCAATTTGATGATTCAAAAAACGATTCATTTGATACAGCTCTGAAATTCTGAAATCTAAATCGTAAAAATCCTCCTTCAATATTTTCGCTATATGAACTGCTATATCAGAATAATCATATTCATAATCTTTTAGTTTTCCTCTGGCACAATACGCATTTCTTCCAATACGCACTATTTCACCAGATTCCAAATACTTTTTCAAATATTTTTCCAAAGTACTTTTGCTCAATACACCAACATTATCTGTAATTGTATCAAAAAATGTCTTCTTGTTAAAAACTGCTGCAAGTCCATTCGACCATTCTTCTGAAATAAAAAGAGGACCAAACCAGCTGATGGAATATTCCATCACAAGTGCTGATTTAGTCCTATTTTAACGTCTGATTTAATTACTGAAGATCCTCATCTCTTAATCCATCGGAACCATCCGCATGCTCAAATGCTGCAAGTTCCGGATGTTCTCTCTTTTCTTCCGTATAGTTCTCATAAGGTGCTTTCTTATGTTTCTGTTCTGCCCAGATACGGTCTGCAACCGGTCCCCACTCTTCTGCATAGTGGTCACACTTAGAGCAAAGATGCTCAACAGTCTCTTCTGCCTCAGCGTTTGTTCCCTTCGCACCAGTCTTGTTTACCATTTCTCTTAAGAGCTTTGGATTCTCAAGCATCGGACATGGACGCAGGTGGTTTCTGTTAAATGGCTGTCCTTCATGATATGCCTTAAACAATGGACTCTGCAGCATCTCAAGGATTGACTTATCATGGATATTCGAATCCGAGAAATGGATAAATACGCACGGTTCTGCGTCTCCCTGTGCATTAATATGGAAGTAGTTACGTCCACCAGCAATACATCCGCCAACAAATTCTCCGTCATTCTGGAAGTCCATTGGGAAAAATCCGATATCATTGTCTCCGGTACGAACCCAGCGAATCTTCTTAATAATTTCTTCCCGCTGTTCCAATGTCGGCATCAGCTCCGGAGCTGCATTCTGTCCTACCGGCATATAATGGAAGTAGAATCCGAAACGTGCGCCCTTATCAGCAATGAAACGTAAGAATTTCTCATCGGTAACAGCCTCAATATTGGCTCTGGTATAGCAGATAGAAGTTCCGAATATGATACCATATTGTTTCAACAAATCCATTGCCTTCATAACGGCTGCATAATGTCCGTCACCACGACGTCCGTCATTTGTCTCAGGTGTTCCCTCAATGGAAAGAAGGAATGTAATATTTCCAAGTTCTACAATCTTCTTACATAACTCCTCATCAATCAGAGTAGAGTTGGAGAAAAGACCGAACATACAATCATTATGCTTCTCAGCAAGTTTTAAAATATCATTCTTACGAACAGTCGGTTCTCCACCTGTCATAAAGTAAAGATAAGTTCCAAGTTCCTTACCCTGTGTAACAATCTTATCCATATCCTCATAGGACATGTTATTCTTGTGGCCATATGTGCCAGACCAGCATCCTACACAATGCATATTACATGCGTCTGTCGGGTCAAAAAGAATCAGCCATGGAATATTACAGTTGTACTTCTCACGGTTTGCCCTGATTGTCTTTGTTCCACGGAAAAATGCTTCATATCCTAAATTCAGAAGGAATTTCTTAGCATAATTTGGATTTGTCTCATCCAGAACACGGTTTACAAACTTCACCCATCTGTTCTCCGGATTCTTTACATACTCTCTGACCTTATCCAATGTTGCCTTGTCTGCGCCATTTCCCCAGAAAGTCTCTGCCTTGTCAATAAGTTCAAGGAATGTTTCCTGTCTTTTCGCGATATCATCTGTCTTAGTCAACTTACCTACGATGCTATTGGTCATTATCTCAAAAGCTTTTCTTTCTACTTTGTGCTGTGTGTTTTCAACGAATGAAGCCATGCTAACTTCCTCCCTCTTTTTTCTTCTATGTATTTTAACATTTATTAGTATAAGAAACAATGCGGTTTTTTGACATATACAATAAATTTTTTTTGTATGGTCAAGTTATACTTTTTCGATAATTTGTATATCTGACAGCACAAATTGTCCATTTTGTTTATAACTGCTCATCATAGACAAGTCCTTTGATATCGTCCTCGGCAAGTTTATGCTCCGCAACCTTTTTCTCTGCTTCACTCTTTAAAAGGCTGCTCTGGGTCTCCTTGTCTAATTTTGTATCAGTCTTCTTATCCTCTTTCTTGTCTGCATCCTTCTTATCCGTATCTTTCTCATTTTCTTTGATGGTCTCATCGATGTGGTCTACTGCTTCCCCAATCAGTCCTAATGTTGCTTCATCGGATGCATTGTCTAATATTTCTTCCGCTTCCTTCTGGCTGTCTATCATATCATGATGCTTTAACCGTTCCGTATGTACTGCCCGGAGGTATCCGTTATCCTCGGCTCTTTCCTTTCCAAGATCTTTTATCTTGCTTCTGTATTCTGACTCCATTTTATAGTAGTCCATGGACTCTTTCTGATAGTCTGTCATTCCGCCTTTCTGTAATTCTGAGACATGCTCTAATTCTTCTTTGGAAAGCATGCTTCTTCCTTCTGCTGTACCGGCTTTCTTTAAAAGGTCAAGGTCTGCCTCTTCCTGGCTGCCATCCGCTACCTGGTAACGTCCCTTTAATTCAACTTCCTTATTCTGTAAGTCGCGGATTTCACTCTGATAATCTTTTATCTCGCTGTCAATTTCCTTAATGTGGGCACGCCGCTCGTCCATCTCTTCATCCACTGCATGCTCACCGGAAAATGTATCCATAATCTTCTTTAATGCTTCTTTCTGGGCATTTGCCATCTTCTGTCCAATCAGATCTGTCTGATTCAGGTTAAGACCGGCACCTTTTATTACATTGCTGTCATTCTTATTATCCTGCTTCTTATCATCTGACTTTGCACTTCCCTGTGTCCCGTCATTCTGATATAAGCTCTGTGTCCCAAAGCTGGTATTGATTCCATTCATATACGCTTCCCTTGCCTTTCTGCAACGCTTATCCGGTTATCGGATATTTCTTTCGCTGTTGTATACACTTTTATAAATAATATATCGGTTTTCCACTGCGTTTTCCTAAGGGTTTTGGTCTTATTTTTCCTTTACAATAGCTTTCGTCAGAATCCATTCTGCCCACTGGGCATAATATTTTCCTAGAGGATGGGCATCATCACTGGTATACTGGGCATCGAGGTTTCCTGCCCCATCATCAAAGATTTCATTCACATCAATATAATAGGTCTGCTTCTGGTCACATAAGGACTCCACCACACCATTGAGCCAGTCAATATTGGCATTGTTATAAAGGCTGTCCGAATCGGATTTTGCCTTGGAAACATGAAGACTCGCCTCTAAGAATAAAATGGCATCCGGCTGCATTTCCCGTATTTTCTCTACCACTTCACGATATTGCTTTTCTATGCTTGCATGTGGATATCCCAGTTCATTGATACCTAGCATCAGATAAATCTTTCCGTAATTCTTCCGGCTTAACACTTCATCCAAAGTTTCTTTTCCATAGCCCGGCATATCCACCTCTGTTTCAAACAGCTTAAAGGAACTTAAGCCAATCGTTGCAAATACATCCGCATCCCCAAGGTCTGCATACTCCGATAATCCTACTGTTCTGGAATCTCCAATAAATAAGGCATCGGAAAAATAGCTGATATCCTCTGTTGTAAAGGTTCCCTCCTGCTCCGTATCTGCCACCGTTTCATTATCCTTGGTACCTGTTTTATCTTCTGTATTTTCTGTACTATCAATATCTGCCTGTCCTGTACCAGCTTTATCTGTGCTGTTTTCTTCCGTTCCGGCAACTGCTTCCGCCGGCTCTTTTTCTGTGTCTGTCACCTGTGCCAGTTCTTCCTGCCTTGCCTTCTTCTCCTGCTCCGCAGTTACAAGCTTTACGGTAATCACCGGGAATGCTATCACAAATGTCAGCAGTAAAAGTATAGTAAATTTATATTTTTTCATCGTATTTCCTCACTAGAATCTGAAGTATAAGAATGGATCATCCATTCCAAGATACATACAATATACACTCGCCCAGAATAATGCCAGCAGCAATAAGATCACCCAGAGGCGGTTCTTATTCTTCTTAAGGAGCTTCTCCTGAACACCTGTTGCAAACAGGATACCAAGCACCAGATAAATGCCATAGGTCTTACCATATTTCAGATAATCTCCCTGAAACAATACCGTTCCGGTACTGCCAAAGAATGGGAATAATTTCTGTAAATAAATGCCAAGCTGGCTTAAATCCGTAATCACAAAGACCAGCCAGGAAAGCGGTATCCAGAGTATCATATAAATATGACCAAGCGCCTTATGCCGCTCCAGCACTTTTCCAAGTCCGGCTTTTTCCACGAATAATAAGACAAAAAGCAAAAGTCCCCACAGTACAAAGTTCCAGCTTGCGCCATGCCAGAGCCCTGTCAGAAGCCATACCACAAACATATTGCGGACGGTCTTTGCAAAACCACCGCGGTTGCCGCCCAGCGGAATGTATACATATTCCCGGAACCAGCCACCCAGTGTCATATGCCAGCGGCGCCAGAAATCCGTCATGGACACTGCCATATATGGATTGTTAAAGTTCTGTGGGAAGTCAAAGCCCATCATCCGCCCCAGTCCGATTGCCATCAGGGAATACCCATAGAAGTCAAAATATAACTGCAGGCTGTATGCCACAATGCTCATCCATGCCAGCGGTGTGGAAATGCTCTCATAACCGATTGCTGTCACCTCTGTCCAAAGATGTCCCACCCGGTTTGCCAGCAATACTTTATAAGCAAGTCCAAGTGCAAATACCTTAAGTCCGGATTCCACCTTTACCATGGAATGTTTTCTCTTATGAAGCTGTTCCTGAATCAGATGGTAATTGACAATCGGTCCTGCAATTAACTGCGGGAACATGCAAAGATACGTTCCCAGTGAAATCAACGATTTTTCCGCTTTCGTTTCCCTCCGGTACACGTCCACCAGATAGGAAATAATCTGGAACGTATAAAAGCTGATTCCAATCGGCAGAATCAGATTCCATGTTTCCAGCTGTACCTTAACGTGCATTGCACCAAAAAGGGCATTCAGATTCTCTATAAGAAAGCCCAGATATTTAAACAGAATGAGCCATCCTAAATCATAGACGATTCCAACCACAAGCCAGGCTTTCCTCGCCCGCTTCGTCTTCTGTGCTTCAATCAGTTTTCCAGCCACGAAATTGACCACCACAGACATAATCATAAGTAAAAGATAACCCGGATTTCCCCTGACACCATAGTAATAAAAACCAAGGCTGGCAAGGAAAAGCCAGGCATTCTTATAAGAAGCCGGCAGGATATAATAAACCAGAAAAAATACCGGCATAAAATACATGATAAATGCTATGCTGCTAAAAACCATCTTTCGTATCCTCTCTTTACTATCTTAAAATAGTATTATCCATTCATTCTTTACCATTCATTATACTCTTTATAGATTAGACGTTCCAGATAAAAAAAAAGTTTCTTAAATTCCGTATTTCGATAAATTTCTTCTCTGACAGTAAAAAGAAAGTCCTGATGTCACAAATTCTGCCACCGGAACTGCCAGCCAGACTCCCTTTAATCCGATAATTTGCGGCAGAATCAGTAAAGAGGCCAGAATACAGACAAAGGTTCTGCTGAAGGATACCAGTGCAGATGTTTTTCCATCAGAAAGTGCCGTGAACAGCGAAGATGTAAATACGTTATAGCCGCTGAAAAGATAGTTGATGCCAAACAATGCAAATCCCGTAACTGTCATTGCAAAGGTATGACTGCTTTCTGAGACAAATACTGATGTAATCGGCTTCGCCAGAAGGATGGATGCCACCGCCATAAAACCGGAAGATATTTTTACAAACCGGTTACTGATATGGTAAACGTTACTTAATTTTTCACTGTTCTTTGCTCCGTACTGGAAGCTGATAACCGGTGCCACACCCATGGAAAATCCAAGATACAGCGCATTGAATAAAAACTGTCCGTATAAAATAATGGTAATTGCAGCTACCCCGTCTGCTCCAACCATACGCATCAGAATAATATTAAAAAGGTATGTAATTACTGCATTGGAAAGGTTCGTTACCATCTCGGAAGAACCGTTGGTGCAGGACTGCCACAATGCTTTTCCATCCCAATGGAAGCGGGTAAAATGAAGTCCTTTTCTTTTCACCAGGAAATAGATGACTCCCACTACCGCAGGAATCATCTGTCCGATGCCTGTTGCAATAGCTGCTCCGGCAATGCCGAGCTGCATTGGCCCCATAAAGACATAATCTAAGATTGCATTGGCTACACCTCCGGCAGTAATCAGTCCGAGTCCATATGCAGGTTTTCCTGCAGTCACAAAGAAGCACTGAAATAAACTCTGCAAAATACAGCACGGTCCAAAATACATCATATCAATAAGATATGTTTTCCCATTTTCGAATAAAGAGTCGTCTGCTCCTAATGCATATACAATCGGTTTATGAAAAAGTAATACAATAACCAGCAGCACCAGGCTTACAGCAACTCCTGCCACTGCAAGAAAAGTAAAGTTCTCACATGCTCCCTTTTCATCTCCCTCACCCATTTTTCTTGCTACCACTGCACTTCCACCGGTTGCTAACATAACACCGATTGCAATGAGAATACAAATAACCGGCCATACAATATTGACTGCAGAAAGAGCGCTTTCTCCTATCAGTCTTGACACAAAGATTCCATCTATGATTGTATACAATGACATAAATACCATCATAATCATAGATGGCAATGCAAATTTCAATAAGGATAATGTTTTAAAGTTCTGATTTAATGAATTCGACATGATAACCTCCTTGTCTTATGAATCACTATTTGCTATCATAAACTATATGGCAACCATATAGTCAAGGAGATTTTTTTAATGAGTAGAAATGAATATCTGACCACCGGAGAAGTTGCCCGGATGATGGGCACTACAAAAAATACACTGTTTCACTACGACCAGCTTGGCATTTTTTCACCCGAAGCAAGAGGGGGCAATGACTACCGCTACTACACCGTCCGCCAGATGGATGTGTTAGATGCCATTATCACGCTGCGGGAACTTGGCATGCCTCTGCCGGAAATTAAAGAATACATGGAACACCGAAGCCCGGAAAATTATGCCACACTTCTTACGAAAGAAAACGCTGTCATCGAACAGCAGATTCGTGCATTAAAAGAAAAACAGAAGTGGATTCAAAGACAGCAGAAACGAATTAAAACCAGCCTGACTATAAATCCGGATATCATTGAAGAAGTCTCTCTGCCAGGATTTTATATTGCAGCACACCCTATCAGTTCTTCCGATGATAAGACCATCTCCGTAAAAGTCAGTGAACTTCTGAACTCCTATTATGAAAGTAAGGAAACTACCGGTTTTACAGTGCTTTATATCCAGATGGAACGTGACCTTGCCCGGGGTGCCCATAATCTTTATCACGAGGTATGCCTTGCCATGCAGACCCCTCCCAAGAAAATGCCTTACCGGATTCTTCCGGCTTCTAAATGTCTCGCCGCCTATCACCTGGGAGACTGGGATGATATTTCACTTGCCTATGACAGGCTGCGCAGCTACATGAAGCAGCACCAGATTGCTTCATCCGATGGCAGATTCTATGAAGAAGAATTGATTAACGCTACCATGACGGATAAACGAAGTGAATATCTTACCCGCATTATCGTCAGAATCTAAAAAGCAGCATTACAGTTTCATTTTCCTCTACATTTGCTTATCTATTTTACAGTGCCCCGAGAATCTCTTTTGCCCGGTCTATCTGCTCCTTTGTAGGCGGGTCTACGCCTTCTAACTGGTATGGAATTCCAAGTTCCTTCCATTTAAAAACGCCTAAGGTATGATATGGCAGCACTTCCACCCGCTCTACTGTCTTAAGGGTATCAAGAAAACTTCTTAAGCGGTAAAGCTCGTCCTCTTCTGTTGTAATACCCGGCACCAGCACATGGCGGATCCACATTGCTTTGCCATGGTCTGATAAATAAGCTGCCATTTCCAAAATATTCTGATTCGTCTGTCCGGTGAGTTTCCGGTGTGCCGCATCATCCATATGCTTAATGTCTAACATAAAGAGGTCTGTATATTTCATCAGCTTATCAAATTTACTTTTAAATGGTTCTTCCATGGAAAATGGATTGCCGGAGGTATCGAGACAGGTATTTACTCCTTTTTCTTTTGCCAGCCGGAACAGTTCTGTTACGAAATCTATCTGTAAAAGAGCCTCTCCACCGCTTACGGTGATTCCGCCCTTTTCTTTCCAATATGTTTTATAGCGAAGTGCCTTTTTTAACACTTCTTCCGGTGTCATCAGCTCTCCGCCATCTTTCGCCCAGGTATCCGGGTTATGGCAGTACTGACATCTCATATTACAGCCTTTTAAAAATACAATATATCTTACACCCGGCCCGTCTGCCGAGCCAAAGCTTTCTACGGAATGGATGCGTCCTTTTATTTCACTCATATTGCCTCCTATACACCAAAATACTTACAGATGTTTAACAACCTATGATAAAAATGTGCAGGCTTTTTTTCATTAAGCCTGCACATTCTGCTTTACCTGAATCGCGGAAAAATCGTATGCTCCCCGCAGTTCGGTTACTGTCTTAAATTACATACGCTCATGACAGGTACGGGCAATAACATCAAGCTGCTGCTCTTTTGTCAGGTCGATGAACTTAACTGCATAGCCGGATACACGGATTGTGAAGTTTGCATACTCTTCTTTCTCCGGATGCTCCATTGCATCAATAAGCTTTTCTTTGCCAAATACATTAACATTCAGATGATGTGCACCCTGATCAAAGTATCCGTCCATTACATTTACAAGGTTATCGATTCTTTCCTGCTCGTTGTTTCCAAGTGCGCCAGGATTGATGGTCTGTGTATTGGAAATACCATCTAATGCCCACTCATATGGAAGCTTGGTCAGAGAGTTTAAGGAAGCTAAAAGTCCGTTCTGCTCTGCACCGTAAGATGGGTTAGCTCCCGGTGAAAGTGGTTCGCCGGCTTTACGTCCATCCGGCATAGCTCCGGTTGCTTTACCATATACTACGTTAGAAGTAATGGTAAGGATAGAAGTTGTAGGCTCAGAATCACGATAAGTATGATGTTTCTTTAATTTATCCATGAAAGTCTTAAGCAGCCATACTCCGATTTCATCTGCACGGTCATCATCATTTCCGTACTTCGGGAAGTCTCCTTCGATTTCGAAGTCTTTTGCAAGTCCGTTCTCATCACGTACGACTTTTACTTTTGCATATTTGATTGCAGAAAGAGAATCGATAACATGTGAAAATCCTGCAATACCGGTTGCAAAGGTTCTCTTTAAGTCGGTATCCATCAGAGAAAGCTCTGCTGCTTCATAGTAATATTTATCATGCATATACTGAATCAGGTTCAGTGTATTTACATAGATGTCTACTAACCAGTCCATCATCTTGTCATATTTTGCCATTACTTCATCATAGTCAAGATATTCAGCTGTAATTGGTGCGTAGTTTGGTCCTACCTGCTCGCCTGATTTTTCATCAACACCACCGTTGATTGCATAAAGCAGACATTTTGCAAGGTTTGCACGAGCACCGAAGAACTGCATCTCTTTACCTGTCTGTGTAGCAGATACACAGCAGCAGATTGCGTAATCATCGCCCCATACCGGTTTCATTGCATCATCGTTCTCATACTGGATTGAGCTTGTTTCAATCGAGATACGTGCTGCATAATCACGGAAGGTCTGTGGCAGTCTGGATGAATAGAATACAGTAAGATTTGGTTCCGGTGCCGGTCCCATATTCTCTAAAGTATGAAGGAAACGGAAATCTGTCCTGGTTACCATGGAACGTCCGTCTACACCTGTTCCTGCTACATCAAGGGTTGCCCATACAGGGTCACCGGAGAATAACTGGTTATAAGAAGGAATACGTGCGAATTTAACCATACGAAGTTTCATTGTGAAATGGTCAATCAGCTCCTGAGCCTGCTGCTCGGTAAGAATTCCCTTATCCATATCTCTCTTAATATAAATATCAAGGAAAGTAGAAACACGTCCTACTGACATTGCTGCACCGTTCTGTGTCTTGATTGCTGCAAGGTATCCGAAGTATAACCACTGAACAGCCTCTTTTGCATTGGTTGCAGGTCTTGAAATATCATATCCGTAAATCTCAGCCAGTTTCTTCATGTCTTCCAGACATTTAATCTGCTCTGCAATTTCTTCTCTTAAACGGATGACATCATCTGTCATCTGTCCGCATCCGCAGTTGGCTTTGTCTTTCTTCTTCTCAGCGATTAAGTAATCCAGTCCGTATAATGCTACACGGCGGTAATCACCTACAATACGTCCACGACCGTAGGTATCCGGAAGACCTGTTAAAATCTTAGCATGACGAACCTTCATCATTTCCGGTGTATAAGCATCAAATACTGCTGTATTGTGTGTCTTATGATACTTGGTGAAAATTTCTTTTAATTTATCATTTACTTCATAACCGTAGGTCTCACATGCCTGAACAGCCATCTTGATTCCACCATATGGCATGAAAGCTCTCTTTAATGGTTTATCAGTCTGAAGACCAACTACCTGCTCTAAATCTTTTAAGCTTTCATCAATATATCCCGGACCATAAGCTGTAATTCCGGTTACAACCTCTGTCTCCATATCAAGAACGCCGCCCTTGGCACGCTCTTCTTTCTGTAATTTCTGAAGTGCCCCCCATAGCTTGTTGGTTGCATCTGTCGGCTCAGCTAAAAAGCTCTCATCTCCATCATATGGAGTGTAGTTGTCCTGAATGAACTGACGAACATTGATTTCTTCTTTCCAGAGACGTCCTTCGAATCCATCCCACTCTTTCATTTCAATCATTACGATATCCTCCTAAAAAATGTATTCAGTATGAACACTGAATGGTTACTAAATTTACTGTCAACAGACTTTTTATTCATCGGCTTGAATTAGTCTTGCTTAACTATGGTTAGTATATACTGACCGTTATTTTTTTGTCAATATCTTTTGATGTTCAAAATAACATACAAAAGAAAACGAGCCAGTCCTCCAGGTTCATCGCCCAGACGGTCGGCTCGTTTTCGTTATACTTCATGTGGTTTTTCCACTTATCCGTCAGTCATATAACGGTTTTATCATAGACTATTTCTTTTCTGATTGCAATAGCTTATGAAAACTTTTTATCAACTATTTTTTCCGTTTTATCTGTTCTTTCGCTACAATACTTTGGAAAGGAAGTCGCAAAGACGCGGATTCTGTGGATTGGCGAAGAATTCTGCCGGTGTATTCTCTTCCTGAATCTGTCCTTCATTGATAAACATGACACGGCTTGCCACTTCTCTTGCAAATCCCATTTCGTGCGTTACCACTACCATAGTCATTCCGTCCTGTGCCAGTTCTTTCATAATTTCAAGAACTTCTCCTACCATTTCCGGATCCAGTGCGGAAGTCGGCTCGTCAAATAACATGACATCCGGATTCATTGCCAGTGCTCTTGCAATTGCAATACGCTGTTTCTGTCCACCGGAAAGCATTGCCGGATAGGTATCTGCTTTATCAGACAGTCCGACTCTCATCAAAAGCTCGTCCGCACGCTTAGATGCCTCTTCCTTATTCATAAGTCCGGTCTGAACCGGTGCCAGCATGATATTTCCTTTTACGGTATAATTTGGAAACAGATTGAACTGCTGGAATACCATTCCAATCTTCTGACGCATCTTGTTGATGTCTACGGATTTATCCGTGATATCTGTTCCTTCAAAAGTAATCACACCGGAAGTCGGCTCCTCTAAAAGATTTAAGGAACGTAAGAATGTGGATTTACCACAACCGGATGGTCCGATGATGGCTACTACCTCTCCCTGGGCGATTTCTGTGGAGATACCATTTAATACATTTACATTTCCAAAGGATTTACACAAATCCTTTACTTCAATCAATACCTTCTTATCGCTCATTTGTTCTCAACCTCGTTTCCAGTTTATGTACACCAGCCGTTAAAATCATAACGATTATCAGGTAGATAATTGCAACCCCGAACAATGGTAAGAACGGGTCATAAGTCTGGCTGCGGATGATATCGCCACCCTTTGTCAAATCCGGGATTGCAATATATCCACTGATGGAAGTCTCTTTCAGTAAAGTAATAAACTCATTTGCCAGAGCCGGAAGTACATTCTTAAATGCCTGTGGCAGTATAATCAGACGCATGGTCTGCGAATAATTCAATCCGAGGCTTCGTCCAGCTTCAAACTGTCCTTCGTCTACAGACATGATTCCGGAACGTACAATCTCTGCTACATAGGCAGCCGAATTCAAACCAAAAGCGATTACAGCCACTGCAATCTTATTATCGAGTGCAACCAGAATAATATAGTACATAATCAAAAGCTGTACCATCGTAGGGGTTCCACGCCATATGGTAAGATACATTTTACATATAAAATTCAAAACATTTAATCCACCATGTTTATCATGGGTGGAACGGATAATTGCGACTAAAAATCCAACCACAATACCCAGAAGTACTGCAAGCACTGCAATAAGCAGTGTATTGCCAAGACCACGTAACAGATAAAGATATCTGTCTTTCTCTATAAAATCCTGTTGAAAGCTGCTTAAAAAATCGCTCAAGGTCTTTCCTCCTATACCGATTATTTATTTCTTACTACAATAACCTGGCTTGCTGTTGCATAAGTATCTGTAAAGTCAATGTTCTTAAGACGGTCTTCTGTTACAGTCATTCCTGCTGCACCAAAATCTGCTTTACCGGAAGATACTGCTGCGATGATTGCATCAAATTCCATATCTTCAATCTCTAAATCATAACCAAGCTTGTCACAGATTGCTTTTGCGATATCTGCATCGATACCAACTACGTTGTCACCATCATAATATTCATATGGCTCAAACTGCGCATTGGTTGCCATGGTAAGTTTTCCGTTTGGATATTCTGTTCCCTCCGGAGTCTCATATGGATGCTCTCCTGTTTCATCACCAATATAGTTGCTGATGATAGTATCGATTGTTCCATCTGCTTTTAACTCTTCGATTGCTTTGTTGAATTCGTCTGTTAAATCTGTGTTATCTTTTGCGATACAGATTGCATATTCCTCTGCATCAAAGGTATCATCTAAGATTTTCAAGTCATCATTCTTCTCAACAAATGCCTCTGCTGGCTGCTTGTCGATGATTACACAGTCGATCTTACCGGTCTTTAATGCCTGGATTGCATCAGAACCTTTGTTGTAACGCTCTACGGTGCTTCCTTCGTCCTCATATGCTGTTGCATCGGCATCTCCGGTTGTTCCAAGCTGAACACCGATTTTCTTTCCCGGAAGGTCATCCTTGGAATTTACTGTGTTTGCAGCTACAGATGAGCCACATCCTACCATTGCTACTGTCATTGCTGCAGTTAATAAAAGTGCTGCAAATTTCTTCATGTTCTTCATATTTATTCCTCCTCTGATTATAATTATGTGAATTTATATTTCATACAACATCATAAAATATATCAACATAACGCCTAGTATAGCATGATTCCGCCTATTTCACAAGTACCCGGAGAGTATTTATCTGCATTTAAAAATACATTTTTCCATGTATTTTTAAACAGGCGGTACCTCAGTAGTTTGCATATTCTCTTCATAATTGTTATAATGTGCCAAGAAAAGTGATGATACTTGAGGAGGTTTTTTCATGAAGCGATTTGGCAGAATTATGTTCTGTTTTCTTCCGGCTCTGCTGGCATTTGGCCTGCAGCAGCTTATCTCCATTCCGGCAGTAGGGCTTGCTCTGCTGGGTGGTTTTTATACCAAAGGGGCAACTTCTATTGATGACTGTATGAATGCATTTTTAAATATTATTTCCACCGCCAATTTTAATGCCGGTGTCAGTGCAGCCTACGGTACTGTTGCCCTTGTGGTATTTGCCTACTGGTATTATAAAAAGTTCCGGCAGACAGAACCGGAAAATGTACGGAAACCATTTAATATTCCGGTTATCTTCGGCATTCTTATTACTGCAGTAGGGTTACAGTATATTACCAATTACATTGTATCTTTTACTGCAGCCATTAACCCGCACTGGCTGGAATATTACAGTAACCTGGTAGAATCGGTGGGACTGGATGAGCCTTCCCTGATTCTGGTTCTCTATTCCGTTCTGATTGGACCTGTCTGTGAAGAACTGATTTTCCGTGGACTGACTTTGAAATATGCAAAAAGAGCAATGCCTTTCTGGGTTGCTAACTTCTTGCAGGCACTGCTCTTTGGTGTGTTCCATATGAATATGATTCAGGGTGTTTATGCTTTTGTGGTAGGAATTGTTCTTGGATTTATCTGCGAGAAAAGCCACAGCATTTATCCTTCCATGCTTTTCCATATCCTCTTTAACATCTGGGGAACCTTCTCTCCGGACTGGTTTATGTATAAAGCAGATACCGTTCCGTTCTTCTTCCTGTGGTTCTTTGTTGGTGCCGGACTACTGGTTGCAGGACTGCTCCTCTTTTTCTTTGGAGTAAATAAAAAATATCCCAAAATTGAAAATTCTTATTATTCTTAATATCCTTTTGCAATTTTCTTTCCCTGCAAAAGGCTCTGGTTTTGATTTACAAAGGAGCGTGTCCGCTCTTTTAATAATAATTTTCGTCCTTCCGGGGTTCTTGTATATACCACATGGTATGGTCCAAGAGCCCTTTTCATATGCTTTTCAAAAATCAGGGCACGCTCCTTTTGTCTTCCGAATATTTCCGGGACACTGTAACACTCTCTTGATGTGCCAAAGATTTTTTCCCGGATAAGAAGATACCTTGGGTTATCAATAACACCCCACAATTCTTCCATGCAGGCAGAATAGGTTGTCTTATCTCTGGTGGTTCCACCTTTAAGCCAGGTACCTACCACAAATCCATTAAAGGATTCTACTTCTGTCCTGCAATGGGCACCATCCTCTAATTCCCCGCATTCCCTCAATGCATCTAGCATTGCTTTGCTAAGCTGTTTCATCCGTCTTGCCGGGGTGCTGAATTTAAACAGACGTATCCCCTGATAGACAATTCCGGCAAATGCGGCTAACAGCGCAATTCCAAGTAACAGGAAAGCCGGATGATTACCAAGCTTCTGTGCCATCATCCTTCCACTCATTAAGAGTATTGCAAGTATCACCTGTATGATTTCTATACAGACCGCATTAATAAAGATATATCCGGTTTCTATTTCTTTTGCTGCAATTTCATCTATCTGTTCTATTTCCATCTGATTTCGCACTTCCTGTAAGGACTGGTTCCATCGCTGCCTCAATGCATTTCTGTCCTTTGCACGCTCAAGCATCATGCGATTTGCTTTATCTACCTCATATTTTGATGTTATCTTTGGAATGTCCAGCCGACCGATTCCGCTTTCGATTACATCTTCCCTGCAGGATACTCCTAAAAATGATTCAAACCGGCGTTCCAACATTTCATAATCGCCCTCTGCATCAGTATTACTCTGCTGTCCCCGCTCTTTTGGAAAAATGCAGGCAAGATGCCAGATGTTTCCGGTCTTATCCGGCTGCTCTCTGTCGGTACGGATTGCTCTTCCACGCATCTGGTTACTCAGCATAAAAGACCCTACATAGGTTGCCAATATCAGAGAATTGATGCACGGTGCATCCCAGCCTTCTCCCAGCAATGACTTGGTTCCAATCAATGTATGAATCTCTCCCTGGCGGAATAACTCCGTCACAACAGCTACGGTGTGGGTGCTCTTTCCCTTTATCATAAGCTGTCCGTATCCGGTATCTCCCAGTGGATTTAACGTTCCGCTGCAGCCATACTGTGCCAGCAATTCCGGCAGTTTTGCTTCGACTTCCATTGGAACGATTATCACTGTTCCACTCAGCACACCAAGACGGATTCCAGCCATGTTCTGCCGCCTTAAATATTCAAAAATCGGCACTGCACCAAGCTCTGTGACCAGTGTATCTTTACTTCCAATCTCCGGCAATTTGTCTTTCTTAATATAATCGCAGAGAACCAGAAGGCGTAAATCATTTTCCAGTGCCTCATACTCAGCCTGCACAATGGTATGGATGCTCTCCATCTTTCCCTGGCTTTTCATAAGTACCTTTTTTATGGCTTCATTATCCCGCAGCGCAACCTTGTTCCGGTAGATGGCTCCTGCCTCTTTTAATTCCTGCAGCAGGCTTTCCCGCTCTGCTTCCATCATGGTATAGGACTCTCTGTCCTCATAAAGAACACCCTGCAGTAACACTTCCATCCAGTGTGCATCCATTCCCGGCAGCTTTCCCTTTGTTCCGATGAGCTTCCTTAAATAACCGGAAAATGGAATCCCTTTTGCCTGGCAGTATACCAGCAGCGCTGTAAAATACTCCGGTTTATCTAAGAACCGCTCACTGTATTCTTCCGGATGCATAAGCCCCTGATGGGAAGATACGATTCTTCGCAAAGTCTCATCTGCCATCATTTTCTGCACCTGCATCTGCATCCGCTTCTGATGTTCCCTGACATATGCTTCCTCTTCTCTTGTCGGCCAGTTAAAATAAACATAGTCCTGATGCGGGCAGAGACTTCCTTCTCTTACCAGTTCCGGTGTAAAGATTTCTTCATCAATCGGTCCGCACATATCGATATAACGCTTCCACTGTGTCGGTGTACTGTCATAAGGCGGTGTTGCTGTCAATGCAATGATTTTCACATCCGGCAGCTTCTCTAAGAAAGTCTCCAGTGCCTTCCACCACTCACTGCGAAGGTGATGCGCCTCATCCAGACAAATTGTTGTAATACCGGCTTCCTTTACTGCCTTAAAAATATCGAAATCCCGGTAGTCAACCTGTTCCATTGTATCTCCGGATTCTGTATCTACTTCACCTGTCATTTTGCTATATGCTGCATCCACCGCTTCACTGGCTGCTGCATCTTCCTCTGCCGCTTCCCCGCTGTCCTCTTCCAGTGTGCCCTGCTCCCGCTTCATGGCACTGTACAGTGCCTGATAAGTCGTTGCAGTCATCTGCTTCATCTGTTTTAAATCATTGGATAATATTTCCTGCGGATCTGCCTCTTCGGTTAAGAAGCCCTCCTGTATACGCATCAGCCATTGCTGGCGGATGGTAATGCTGGGTGAAAAAATAAGGCAGGGTGCTCCCAGCCTCCGAATCAGTTCTATTCCAAGTGTAGTCTTGCCGGAGCCCGGCGCTGCCACAATATGTATCTTTCCATCCTTCAAATACTGCTGTGCATGTAAGAGTACTCTTTCCTGATAATCTCTCCACTTTCCCCGAAATTGCAGGATTCCCTCATATCCTGTGTTCATAAATTTCCCTCCATCAACATTTTAATAAATGCAGTATCGCGATATATCCACGGTTCCTTCGAAAATGGCTCATTTGCTTTTACAATCTCTTCCGGTGTCATCCATTCCAGATGATAGCCTTTTGCCTTCTCGCTTTCTGTCATATGCGGTTCCGTCATTCTCTCTTCAACCGTGCAGGCAAAGAAATAGGTGTGACAGTGATATATTTTATCTGTTTCAAATAAATCACGGCGTTTTTCTTCTATCCCGCCCAACAGCTGTATACTTCCCGGGCATAATATCAATCCGCCCTCTTCTAATACTTCTCTGGAAAGTGCCGTTTCAAAATCTTCCTCACCATCCATGCCGCCGCCTAATATTTTGCAGTCCCCTGCCCTGCCGCGCTGGACTGCAATTTTTCCATTCTTTTCTATGATTGCCCGGACGCACTTTCTTTCAAATACCGGCATGCCATCCTCATAATCTTTTTTATCTAATACCAGAAGTATCTTACTTTCCGTCATTTTCGTTTCCTCGCTCTTATCAAAGTTACCTAATCTGCCCACTGAAAACTGTTTACCATGGTCTCTGCTATCCGTATAGGTACCTTCGCCATTTACCCGGGCAGCACTGCCCAGCACCTGCATCATAAGCTGTGAAAGAATAGTCCTTTGTATTAATTTCTCATCATAATATGTAATGTCGGTTGAAATCGCATTACTAATAGCTAGTATACCATAAACATACTGTTTTTGGGGAAGAAATGTCCTATTTCATCCAATAAACAGCTATCTTGTCGCTTTCTACTCTCCAAAGTCATAGTAAGCAGTTGGTTTATCACCAAAGATACCTCCTCTTACTGCCAGCACAAAGTTTCGCTTAGCAAGCACTTGATGCGTTTCTTCTACGTATGCATATTGTCAAGTGTATGTGTCATATTTTACATAAAAATAAAAAAGGCTGCTACTCTCTAAAAAATAACAGCCTTTCTTACTATATCAACCTTTTGGAATTTGACCATCGACATACAGAATGTGATTAACTAACCACTCTGTGAGATATTTTAAAATTCCCATAATCTGTTCATCTTGATCTTCTACCGCATCATTGTGATGTTCCATAAATTCATCAAATTTATGTATAAATTCCTGATGTTGAACTTTCTGTGTAAATATCTTCTTATAATTAATAGATTCCACCAAAACATTCCCTAATTTTCCTGGAAATATCAGAATCAACAAAACCTTTCTGCGCCATGTCATCGAGCATCTCACACGTTTTTTCGTGCGATAAACCTTTCTTATATG